>ENA-OREC01001720-OREC01001720.1-marine-metagenome-genome-assembly--contig:-NODE-1720-length-11403-cov-13.960357_pt1 | contig 11403 bp, 4 predicted proteins | sample MGYA00248626_ERZ508543 | MGnify/ENA primary metagenome ERZ508543 (study PRJEB26211, sample SAMN05518279) | marine metagenome | isolation source: Puget Sound, Washington, USA | host: Bankia setacea... | reverse complement strand
AACAGTTGTTCTTGGTTGATGCTATGTAGGTGTAATATATAGTACGCGATGTAGAAAGCAGTTTAAATAAGATACATTACTGTAAAGAGTGGCTCTGTCCTTCAAACTATCCTTGACTATGGTAAACCCAGCCAGGCAAAACTTGGTGCAGAAAATACCCAACAGTGATCTGCAAATAACCATCCATCCTTGAATAAAACAAGGTACAATGCACTTTCTTATGATCTCCTTGTATTTTTTGTATATTGTTTTGCGTACATAAGAACTATAAAGAGTTGTCATATGAGGGTAGATTTGCAATACTTGGCTTTCGTTATGAACAGACCATCGGTAGATTAGAAGTCTGCGTTTTCCCATTTTAGAAAATAAATGAAATTATACAATCTGCGTTCTGTATATTTTACCATCCGTCTAAGAATAACATCGTTAAAACAAAAGAGGGTTCTGGATTTATTGCAGTTTTATACTCAGCCGAATATGTCTCATACAGAATACACATGTGTGACGTGGGTATTATCTAAGCAGGCTGAAAACAAGGTCATTGCTTGTCTTTCTGTTTTCATTTTGATAGCGTTGGTGGGCGGTACAATTGGCGGCGCACTTTAAAGTTTGAACCATAAAAGAGGGTTTGTCATCATAATATGTGTGGAAATGATGCATACGGACATGTACAAACTATCGACGAGAAATATGATGTAGTTAAGTTAAGCTGTATCTAAAACAGAAGAAATAGGAGCTAACGATCGCAGCGGTGACTGTAAAAAAGGTTTGTATAACATCTTCTGTTTCATGTATACATGTATATACGTAAGCTCCACGTGAGTTCGTGTTAAGAGAATGTTGTTGTAATTACTTACCCTCTAAAGAAGCGATGAATTACCAAGGATGGGTGAAAGTGGCGGAAGATTCGGGTAGATGTTGGAAGATAAGGTCATTCTTCTACCACTCCCCACCCGCACAACTACCCTAATTCTGTCTGGCTATACCTTTTGCAGCAATCAAGTTCAAGACATAAACCATGAACAGACTAACAAAAGAATGTCGATAGTCTATACTTACACAACTTGTAACGGAAGTCCCAAATCACTGACAATGAACAAATGGAGTTAACGATCGCAACGGGGGAACTATGGTAGAGCTCGTATAAGAATCGTCTGCTTTTGGTTTACCCTTTTTTTCCATATAATACAATATTCATGTAACCGTAATTTCGCTTAATGATTCTGCAACCTCGAGATTTCTGAAGAATGCCATTAGCCATTCCCGAAAGCTATAGGTCTGCAAAACCTTACGGACAATTGTCTACACATATAGTAAAACACATACAAGGGGATGGTTGGCCAACTTATCTAGAACTAAAAAAGTGCGTTGCGGTTATATTCAATATAGACTATGGAAAAAAGCTTCATTTCATTGTTTTGCATAATCCGTCTACCGAATGAAACCACACAAAAACCAATGCTATAAAACTTAAGAATATGTTAGCAGGTTTGTGAGTTAACAGCTTGAAATTAATTAAACCTGGTAAAAGTTCTTAAATTTTAAGCAATAATAAAAATAATTTAAACACAGGAAACTGTTACTTGATTTGCTCATTGCTCTTAAATTTTGCAGAGATGGTGTTTTTGTGTGAAAGTTATTCTATTTTTGTGACACTTTGCCCGTCATTTTTTATATATAGCTTAATTAAGCACTAACGAGGTATCCCATAAAAGGTCAGCGTTTTTTCCCACTTTTTTCTTAAAATATCATCAGCGATAGCAGTACTTTCTGTTTTAATACAAAGCTTCCCAGACATCTCAAGGTTGTATAATCAGTAATTGCAGTGGTGGATAATAAAAAACTAAGCCAATGAAATCTGAGCTTAGGCACATATGTCAGCTAAAGTAATAAGCATATTTATACTAGATCATCCAGGATACATGGTCGGCGCGCGTGGTCACAGTTTAGGTACCGACATCAACCTTTAGGACATGGCATTGTACTGATATAACAATTCTCTAGATTTGTTTGTATAAGACCCAAACCACATGTTAATGGAATCAGATCGTGCATCGCGTAGTATGTCTTACCTTTAACATATCTTCTAGATGGCTATGACACTTGCTCGGTTTCATGTAGCACTATCTCAGAATAATGTAACATGTTTATACCATAACGCGCATTATCGTATGGAGAACCAACTTTGCCACATTTTTAAACATATGTCTCAATGAAAATACCAAATGTTCTCATATTGCCAGATCTTATACATTACATTATTTTCTTTTCTTAATTCTTGAGAAGGAACCAGTATTTCCCTTTTCAAACTTGAGTGCTAAACAAGGGAACCACTGGTACCATTTTTATAACGTCCTTGACTGGTGATTGAACCCCAAACCTTCCGCCCCCGAAGCCAGTACTCTACCAATATGATATCGAGGAGGCGGTTTGACACTTCATTGAGACAGACAGACATACATTGAGACGTACCACCGACCAAGCGTCTCACATATGTGTAATGTGTCAAATAAAAAACGTCGTCTGCTGCCAATCCCAACTTATGGCACACGAACACATTTATTGTCAACACATTAGGTTTACACCGCCATGTATTTCAGTAAGTGTTAAAGAACAAGTCATGTTAAAGAGACAGCGATATTGTATCTGCTGAATTAAGTCTTCGTGTTTAACCTTCTTACAAAGGCCACCTGTATACACGTTTTTTTTCAATGAAGGTTAGTACAACGCGGAGGTACAGTTATAATTAAAATCCATACGTTGTGTTTAACAGACTATCAACAGGCCACCTACATTTAAATGGACATTGAAAAATACATACTTTGTTTATATAGCATCCGATTAAAAGTTTTACGCACAAGTCAAAGCATATATAATGTAATGTTGTAGAAATTGATGTAATTACCATAAAATCGGAATTGCATCAAAAGCAGTTAATACAAGAACAAGTTATCTCTTGAGTTTCCTCTTTTTGCCGTCGTGAACATTAATAGCTATCCCATGCTTTAAATGATCAATACATGTGGCTGTATATATCTATTTATCATGACGGCTAGGTTTCATGCTCAGATAAAAGTGCTGGCCTTTTAAAAGAGAAATCAATTAAATGAATTAATTAAATTTGCTAAAACCTAAAGATACATTAACATTTGGTAAGCAGCCCTTAGTCATTGTAATTAGCACCTCAAAAACCTATTTTACGGCGGAATCTCGTTATGTTTGGCCACTAGGGTTGATATGTAAAAGTCTTAACATTGTCACATTGACATTAATTGCAGCCAAATGACTAGAGTTTATTAATGTTTTATTTAATTTTTATGTTCATAAATTAAACTAAAGCGAAACCTGGGCATAAATTATCACCCTTTTACGCCATTACTTTCAAACATTTCCCATTAAATCTAGCGTAGAGAGACGTAGATAAGCACACTTCTGAAAACCAGTATGACAAATAAAGCCGACCACTTACAGCTGAACATGTTAAAAAGACGTAAAATTGTCATGTGAAATGATTACAAGAAAAGAATTATTAGTAAACTATGATTAGAAATGGCGGTTATTAAAGTAGGTTTTTATTACGACATCATGATTGTTAACATTGCGTCATATCGTTACTAAAGCACCATCATCAACAACAACAACAACAACAACAACAGCATTAATCAAAACAGTTATAACAAAAAGAGACTTTTACAATTCTGTGAAAGTAAGGAATCATAAGTTAAGGTTAAACTTATACGTATTGCCTTCTACAACAACATTGTTTGCCTGATCAGCACTGAGCAAATTAAACAGTTAACAATTACAAATTAGCAGGAACAAAATGTTGTAAGGCCTAAACACTTTTTTACATCTCTCTAGTGTAATGCTTCTGTTTACAGCTGCACTACAGTGTGCATAATTATTGTACATTGGTTTATTCTCTGACATGACATTCAGCAGGTCAATCTTGATATTGCGGTGCAAATATGGAATCCTGAGATACAGTATATGTTGCCCTAAAACACATGGCGTCACTGATGGGCACCACTTTTGCCTACATGCTGAGTTTCAGATGTTGCTGCTGCACAATGGCACGTCTCGAACCTATAACGAGTGACACACATTATAAGCAGTTTGTTTATAGTATGTGTATACCTAAATATAGGGCTACAATGTGTTAAGCAAGACTTAAACATTATTCATTGATGCAAAACAACGTGCTGGACAGTATTGTACATACTTTGTGTTGTATTTTTTATAAGATACGCATAAGCCGCCTAGAGCAATGTTTCCTTTTGTGCATTTTAAGTCTGTGATCCATGGCCTTGTTGGTCTATGATCTATAACATTCTTGATCTGTGATCTATGACACTGTTGATATGTGATCTATGACACTGTTGATCTGTGATCTATGACACTGTTGATATGTTATCTATGACACAGTTAGTCTGTGATCTATGACACCGTTGATCTGTTATCTATGACATTGTTGGTGTGTGATCTATGACACTGTTAGTCTGTGATCTATGCCACTTGATCTGTTATATATGACACTGTTGATCTGTTAACTATGACATTGTTGGTATGTGATCTATGACACTGTTAGTCTGTGATCTATGCGACTGTTGATCTGTTATCTATGACACTGTTGATCTGTTAACTATGACACTGTTGATATGTTACCTATGACACAATTGTTCTGTTATCTATGACATTGTTGGTCTGTGATCTATGCCATTGTTGGTATATGATCTATGACAATGTTAGTCTGTGATCTATGACACTGTTGATCTGTTATCTATGACATTCTTGGTCTGTGATTTATGACACTGTTGATCTGTTATCTATGACATTGTTGGTATGTAATCTATGACACTGTTGATCTGTGATCTATGACACTGTTGATATGTTATCTATGACACAGTTGTTCTGTTATATATGACACAGTTGTTCTGTTATCAATGACATTGTTGGTCTGTGATCTATGCCATTGTTGGTCTGTTATCTATGACATTGTTGATCTGTTATCTATGACATTGTTGATCTGTTATCTATGACATTGTTGATCTGTGATATATGACACTGTTGATCTGTGATCTATGACACAGTTGTTCTGTTATATATGACACAGTTGTTCTGTTATCTATGACATTGTTGGTATGTGATCTATGACAATGTTGGTCTGTTATCTATGACATTGTTGATATGTGATATATGACACTGTTGGTCTGTTATCTATGACATTGTTGGACAACTCGCCCACACGTATTGAATACATGCTCACTTTGCTTTATGGATTGACGTTGGTTCCTTTCTGTGCTTAACACGCTTCTTTAAATTGTATTTATAATTATTCATACATCAACAGCTTATTATGTTTACCTGTTCATTCATAGATATATTATTATATTAACTGAAACGTTGCTATTTAGATACTTGCTGATGTATTTTTAACTCTTATTTACCACTATTTTGTCGCAGTGTCGTTTAAAGTGTAAGAAACGTGGGTTGGCCAGAACTTTGATTGGCTATCCCTCACCAAACCAAACAAATGTGTGATTAAATATAGCATCAATTCATTAATGACAGAAACTATAGTACACATTTACTACAACTTCACAAAAAATAATCCAGGTTGTGTGTTGAAAGTATATCTGAATGGTAGCTTAATTGCCGCTCGGCGTACGATTGACTTGTGAACGTTTAATAGTTTTAATATTCGTAGTTTTACGAGTATTGTTTTATATAATAGATACTTGGATGTTCTAAATATGGCAAGCGGTTATATATTTATCACCTGTGGTAAGTTTAACCCCCCTGTTTCCGGTAATCAAAAAATAACCGTAACATTTAAAATGAAAATAAACTAGTAAAGGTTTTTTTTATTATTAAAGTAGAACACTAGTGATTTGCATAATTAACGCACAATATCCGATCATTTTATCCATCTATGTTTTCTTCAATGTGTATTATTCAATTAGATATGCATTAGTAAGTTTACCTCTAATTATTAATTTAATCAGTACGCTGTATAACCAGCTACAACACGTTTGCTATTTTACAGTAAATAGTATACATGTAGTTTGCGTTGCTACATTATGGCATTTTTACCAAGGATTCAATGTTGTCTAGAATTGGTTTGAATAAATAGAATAAGAGTTTGATCCGCTAATGAATTGTTTCTTTCTTGTGAATCAATCAATCAATGTGAATAACCAATTAAACACTTCATCACGTTTTGCAATATTAATACTACCGTTTTGTTCTTATAACGGATAGCGATGTCTAGCAATAAACTACATGTACACAAGGTAATAACACTGACATGACAAAATAGGTTCAAGTACATGTAGATCTTTTCGTAAACATTGATTTCTTTTTTCTTTTAAATGCAAACAATTGTCTTGAAATGTACCATATAGCGGACTAACAAATCTGGAACGTATACCACATTTTGCAATCCATTTCTACAATGACTAACAAACGCGAGAGTATACTTCATAACATGTTTGGGTTGTTTAAATACAACATTGTATAAACAAAACTGCGATCAATTTGAAACTCTAATCCTGATTGGCGGAGACACATTTGAATGGGGGAGGTTAAAAAAGCACAAACGACTATTTTCTATTTCGGAATGCTTAATTGGGGGACTGGAAAAAACGTACTTTGCTTCCAAAAAAGTGCAAGAGAAAATTATGCGACTAACTTTAAAGTAGGTATTATAACTGATTACCGTCCTTGACAACTTGGCCCGAGCATGATCTGATTGCTGTCTATTAAAATGCTGACTGAAAAGCAAATGGTACTGAAAGATGACGTTTGTGTACAGACAGGGATGACTAGGCCGTCGTTACTTAACAACATGAACAACATCATATTAAAAAGTATGTTGGTAGCAGTAGGAGTGATAGGGAGTTTTGTTTAAATAAAGCGCATTTCTACTGATTGGCTCTCCCATTGTACTGAAAACCGTGTCCCGAAAACAGGTATGTCCGCGTAGCAAGACCTGAGCGACGGTGTACTCTTATTGAACCAACTTCAAAAACACGCCATGGAACCAACATGTGATCCGGTCTTAATGTGCCCATCACCCAATTACAGCATTTTACATGACTTGTTCTGGTTACATGTACTTGTTGTATATTATGATATGTATTATAAATAAAACGCCTATCCTATTCGGCAGATATATACAAAGTGTACTTTGGAAAGGTAAACGGCCTGTGATAAGCAGCCTTATGACAAAACTCAAAGTACTGTTTGATTAATTAATACCATATATTACTCGCGGTACTGCCTTGCGAAGAACATGGTTGAGTTGAACTTTCTAATCAACGTGCGTGACTTTGAACAGTTTCAATGTTGTTTTATTCGGTATTTGAACATTGTATGAGCACTGGTCAATGGAGCCTTGTCTCACCATATAAATTATACCCGCTCTGAATAGCCACAACCACTAGTTCTAAAACCACTACTTCACTGATCCATGGTTCAACATGTAAACTATGCCACCCAACAGTTTAACCTGATGTTAAGATATGGTATTATTTATGGACTCCACGCCGGTGGCACATTGTATGACTGATCAAAGACATCAAAGAACCATTCGTTCAAAAAGTAACAGTTTCCGTGATAAAAGTAACAAAACTAACAGAAGTTTGAAAAGTATCGAAACACCACCAATTAGTATGTCGGTTAGCAAAGGCATAAATTATGAGAATTCCTTCATACTAGTGTAATAAAATCAGAGCGGAAGAAATTGGGACATTAAATTAGTAGGCTCCCGACAGACCGCCCTGTTGGTGACCGATGGAAAAGTTCGTAAATCATCACAAACTTTATTTATAACTACTGAGCTTTCTTTAAACCTTGTACATTTTTTTCTTTCTGTTTTTTTTTCTCCAGTTGATTTGATATCCACACCCATCAAATTGGGCGGCGGACCTACTGTAGTTTCATTATAATTACCGAGCCACCCCACGCGATTTAAACGCGTTCACGTAAATCTCGTCGTGAATTAACGCATTAAGACTTGTTTTACTTCACGATATTACATTCAATGAATCAACTAAAAGGCAAAACAATGTGCACGAAAAAAGAGTAACTGTAACACGAGAAGTTTCTGCATTCAAGTAGTCAAATAACTTTGTGATAAAACATTTTTCGATACACTAATGTCTCTGTACATAACTGGCAAGTATTTTTTATATATCTAGATATAACGTAACTAGTGTTATCAAGAGAAATATTTTTATCTGTTTCCATGAACTCAATATTAAATATCTTAGTTGAGAAACACAAGCATAATACTCTCTTAACACGGATTGAAATGGGGTCCTGTTAGCTTATAAAGTGAATCCAAATAGCTAACCTAAAGTGTATACAAGTAATGGACTTAGTTTTGAATCCATTGTTTCGACCAATCCGACAGTCGATTTTTTTTGAAAATTTTAATTTCTATTTTATGAAGACAGCTTATATATTGAACTGTTTGGGAAAGAAACGAACCATTCCTGAATGACCTACTGTGATCTAAACAAACTATTATCAACAGCACAAACTGCAAAGCCATTCAATCGTAATTATCAACTACAACACTCAAAACGTCGAATTAGGTTGAACGTTCTGGTAATATATAGGTATTCGGTATAAATAACAGTTATTGCTGTTTATAATATTTAAACAAAGACCTCTGCATCGATCCTATTAACAAGTAATACTGATGAGTTGTGTTGTTGACATCTAAACTAGTAAAAAAATAAAATCAAACTGCGACAAGTAACTCAATGTGTACTCCGCTCAACCCCATACACACGTGAACAATTCAGTCCTCGCTAATCGGTTACGACTTGTGTCTTACAATATATTTGATATAATGATTCAACGAAACTGGATCTTCAACTGTTATTCAGAATGGAAGAGTCAAAGGTTTTAACAGTTTGTGATCAGTTCAGGTTAATTTGGAAGTTTAAACAGTTCGTGCCAAGCAGACCAACCACAGACTTAGATCACCACGTGAACCAAGTCAACTAAATTCAAGAACATGATGTACGAGTAGAAGTTTTCCCTTTCCTTACCTAACTATTCTACTAACGAAGAACACACATTTAAATCAGTTCTTATAAATGTGTATAAATAATTGAATATCGTCATCCGTTTCATAAATTTCTGGCCAAAACCTTGTCACGTGGTATTTGCCATGGTTGTCAGAAATATGTACAATTGTATCAACTCTCGGACATATTGTTTGAACGCGTAGATCTGTCAAATTAAGTTAACACGTTCAATGTATATGACATCAATCATGACTACCTGGAAATAATAGCACGGATATCGGTGTAAGATCTGTATAATAATGAAATTATCGCCATGATGGATCGAACAAAAACCATGCCACACTGAATAGATGTAAAACAACCTGTAACGTTTTTGTCAATCCTTTTAACATAAGATGAATCTGATATGGGGGCCCCAAGAAGAAAGGCAAAAAGTGAAAAATAAAAACAAAACTACAGTGATATCACCTGCAGAATGAGATTATTTCAATAAAGAGCCTTGTTTATTATTTCCGCCATGTGTTTTAGTGACTCACGAACATTGATGAGAACAGCATTCGACAAAACATCAAAACAGAGCAAAATAACACAGGCCTACTTGATTGCACAAGAAGTGTCTTTCGGATATACGATATGGCTTTTGATCTTAGAAACACATGTTGACAACGTAGCTATTACTACTATTTAGGCTACAGAATACAACTCTTTTCTACTCGACAACACATGTAGTTTCTTTCGGTAATACGATCTGACAGACAGACGGACGAACGGCCGGGCGGGCAGGGCAGGGCAGGCGGACGGGCATGCAGACAGACGGGCGGGCAGACAGACAGACAGACATACATACAGTTTATTAAAGACTTACCATATATTAATGTCACGTATATATGCATAAAAGGTGAAAGAACCAAAAAATAAACCAAAGCTAAAAAAACTAAAAACATATCATGATATACATTTTGATCCTAGAATCATATGTTAAATATGTAGCAGTTAACATTGGTTTGGTTATAGAAAATAATCGAAGGTAAGCTTATGTTTGTATTTGTGTCGTGGTGGCAAGTTTGAATGACGGAAAAAAACAAGACCATGCCGAACCGTTGACTTGCAAACAAATGGGTATTCGGACAGATAATTATATTTTCAACATATCAAGTTATTGTCTCCCTTTAGCATGGCGATCAAGCCTACACCATATAAAGGAAATCGATAAATGTCCATCTCGATTTGTTTATGGATTCATTATAATGCTATGTATGGATTCAAAATATTGCCAGTGACACACACTTGTATTTAGTAGCGTTGTCATAAAGTGCTGTCTTTAATTTAACCCATATTATCTAAACTGCAGTGAAATTTCCTTATTTGAATATAAGTTGGAATAAGAAGGACAGTTATGGGACCCTATGCCACACAAATAAAAAATGGTGACATTCACGGACCTACCACCTAACCGTAACATGGTACTGTGAAATGTACTGCATGTCGAAATCGGAAATAAAACAAGATTGTTTTACGTATTAAAGTATTTTTCATTGTTTAGTTTATGGTTAAATTTCACCACATATAAGTGATATAGTGCTTTGCAGAGTTTCAATAGTAAAAATAACGTGTTTGTACACCTGTGAATCCTTTTAACTAAGTTCAATGATTACATAAAAAAGGCCAGGTGGTCTAAACGTTGTTTTCGTTCACTTTGAAACCGTAGTTAGTATACATGTTCCAGTCCCACAGCATGTATACCGACAAACTATATTGCTTTCCATACCGGTTCTAACAATTGGAGACAACAGAACAACATCTTATTTCCAGACGTGTACAATAATAGTACATGGGCATAATGCATTGCTATATATAGATGGTTTTGAAGAAATAGATATTGATGTGTTTAAATTGTTTTTGTTGTTATATGCTGATGATATTGCTTGAAATTTATTGTGACAGAAGGAAACTTACTGTAAATGCTACCAAAACTAAAGTTATGAATTTTAGGAAAGGAGAAAGGGTAAACAGCAATATAAGGTTTATATATAAAGGAAATGTTCTTTAAATAGTCTCGAAGTTTATTGGTATTGTAAAGGTATTGTTTTTACAACAGGCGGTTCAGGCAGGTCAAGCTTTAAAAGCTGTTTATAAACTTAAGCCGAACTTATTAAAATTTCCAGGAATAACAGTGAAACATTTAGTTAGATTTGTTTGATGAATTAATTTTACCTATTTTGAATTATGGTTCAGCAATTTGGGGTTTAAACTATAGTACTAAGTTAGAAGAAATACTGATATAAATGATTCAACACGTGCTAGGTGTTATATTTTGTTTGCTGATTTTAGGTTTCAGCCATATTTGAATTTGATTCATATA
>ENA-OREC01001719-OREC01001719.1-marine-metagenome-genome-assembly--contig:-NODE-1719-length-11405-cov-13.178937_pt1 | contig 11405 bp, 4 predicted proteins | sample MGYA00248626_ERZ508543 | MGnify/ENA primary metagenome ERZ508543 (study PRJEB26211, sample SAMN05518279) | marine metagenome | isolation source: Puget Sound, Washington, USA | host: Bankia setacea... | reverse complement strand
TGTTTAATATCCAGGTCTAGTGTTCAATATTCAGGTATGAAATATGTTTAATATTCAGATCGATTGTTGACATTTTACTTTTAAGATTCAATGTCAGTGTAAGACTCAGTACTCTTGTTGGTGGTCTATTTAACAATGTTCCACATATCTTGACTGTGGTTTCCATCTGACGCTAACTGGTTGGTTAATACATGCACATGCAATGTGTCAACCTAGGTGTTCCTTTGTAATAAATGATGACATGAGGGTCGAATTTATAACGTAGGTTTCTTGAAATTTTCTTGATACTAACATTCCAAGTTGAGACCGATTGTTGATCCAGTCCTCCTATTACTTAGGTGTATACACGCGAGTTTGTCTTCAATAGTTGTCCGTTGAATCCTGGATACACAGATCTCTATGTGTGGGTACATGTGTGTTGTTTGAATAGAACTATCTTAGTCAATGTGTTTTGATGGTCTTTATAGCTACACGAGTACAAAGAGCGCCGTAGTTGTTAGATAGACTCTATACATGTGTATCCTTGACCAGAGAAAATATCACAAACAACTAACGGTGGTTTAACATCGGAACACGTTTTGCCAAGATGGTTGTTTCACCCGGCACATCTTTTAATCCATATGTTAAACACTGCAAAACGTGATACCCTCCGTACTGCTTCACATATATAATAACACAGAAAACTCTATTGAGAAATTTTATTGAAAATGTATGTAGGAAACTGAATTAATAGAAAAAACGACCTATGCAAACACATTTCAAGTATGTACATACATGTATATAAGTAATATGAGTAACTCGCATACACGGCTAACTTGTGTTTTAAGTAGTTGTTTAATTATTCCCACAGTTCATACACAAAATATATAATTGGATATCATGTTATAAGACTATATGTCCATGTACCGTCTTGGTAGATTTGGTTGTTTGCAATTCGTAGCAGTAAAAGCAGTACTTTCAAAATAGTTGATTGACCTTTCGGATGGTTTTGCTAAATTCTGTTTCAGTTTCAAGGCATAAATATAAAAAGAATTATGTTAAAACATTTTTCATTGCATGGGGTAAAATAAATCAACCACACAAGCACATCTTGCATCCATAGAGTTGTTACAATGTTTATGAGTACGCATGCGCAGATGATATCACGTGACTGTATAAGACAATACTGGTTCCCTGCTTTGACTGGTGTCACTATTCACGTGCCATGGACTGAGCTTGTGCACCGCCAAGTTCCTGAAAGTAGAAAAAAAGATAACAATTAAGTTTCATTATCAAGTTTCATTATAAAATTAAATATTCTGAAATCTTACACTGTATTTTGGCTGGTATACTGTATTGAGGTGTTCGCATCTTCAACTTTGATTGTTTCAGTAAAGATATTCTTGGGGGTATGACTTGTAGTGTAGTACTGTTATAAAGACCTATTGTTATAAAGACCTATTGTTATACAGACCTATAGTTATATTTCATTGACTTGACAGATTGAAGAAATATTCAACTTGTGAATGGTAAAACGTGCTAGGTATTAGTTGTAAGCCCGTTAAAGATATCAAGTAACCAGTAAGTACACCTAAATGTTATTACAGTATTATGTTGAAGGACATTGGCGCTTTGGCAAGAGAAGATGACCTGCTGATGGTATGTGCTAAATGCGTGTCTTTGTGTTAAAGAAGTATCTGCTTCGACAACAATTCAATGTGTAAACTACAATTTGGAACTATTTCAAACGCACATTAGTGAACGACACAACTGATAATGGGTTTCGCGGGCCTTCCTAGTCAGAGTTACAACTTGTTATCAGCGCTTTATGTGCCAACTTCGCCCGGGCAGAAAAAGCCAATAAACAAGGGTCGTCTCTTACATGCATTATTAGCCTTGATATAAACGTGTAAAGGTATTATTGGTAAGCCCGTTAAAGATGCCAAGTAATGAGTGTTATCATGCGATTTAATCAAAGCACTGCAAGTACTGACTTGTTACACAGAGTCCAATACTAATGCGATCCTCACAAACATCCTTTATAAGTCAATCATTGAACTTTAATATGTCTATTAATGAAATATGATCACGAATATCCCCACAAAGGAGTATTTTCTTCCCATTGGTTCAATGTATGCAGACATATATAACACAACTCAGAAGATAAAGAATTTAAATTGGGTCACACCAGTTTATGTCCGATAAATAAAAGTTAGTAACCAACTAAACAATGTTGAATGTTTGTTGTTTATTATGGAAACCCTCTATGGCAACGTGGCCTGACAATATCAACGGGGGTGACCTTATTTCTTGTTCAACAATCAATATCGAGCTGGTATTTCCTAAGGATAGAGTTTCAACAAATAATCGACTATGGGTATAATAACGCCCGATGACTACGATACCATTTATCAATAACTACGGTCTAGCTAGAATACTGTGGAGGCTTATTGCCCAGTGCGTCAGCTCAATGGTTTTCAACAATACCTTTTTTTATATCTTTCAATGACCTTTGTAAAGGTAGCATTAAGTCCATGGGACATATTTTTTAAAAGCAGGTTCGAGCAAGTCATAGTTGATTCATAGTTCTGCTCATACGCGAAAACCCAACTCCTTACATATTTACAAATGAAATTCGGTTCAGATTGCCATGTTTGTACACTTTGTTTACTTAATAAGACACTCAAATGCCATTAAAGTAAGACATGTGTGATCAATAACGTTCTTCAAAATGACGACCTGAACACATTTCTTTTATAAATAAGATCACGTCTTTCTAAATGTACATGAACACATGATTTACTTTATATTTACAATTGAGTACTGTCTATCTTTAACTTCAAATCATTTAACTGTTATTAACAAGTTCCGCTTGATCATCCCATTCACTAGATTTCTCAAGAGTAGATGTTCAAGTGTTTAGTGTACATATTTTGCTCGTATTTTAGGGGTAATACTAAACTATATCTTACGGTCAATATTGAATACATGTGATATGCAATTTGGTATGAACACACGTCACGAGATGTTTGGAAAAGTTATACGTGGACTTGTAACAATGTGTAGTGTTATTACCGGGGAACATTGACCTGACCCTCGTGAATTCATTACATGGTTTGTTGAATATTGAAAAGGGTGGATTAAATGGTCGTGTTATTGCAACATAGTATAGAAGACGGGTCCATTGTTTACACATGTAACACCTATTTTGTAATGCACTGGTTCATTTAATTTATTCCGTAGTATCTGGTCAATATTTGCATACAATACCGGTATATGAAAGAACGGTAATATTAAACAATAAGAACACAAGCACATACACAAAACAATACAACATAACAAATGACATTGCAATTGTTTCGTACAGGAAGTATTGTACCATTGATGTAACTACAATAATAGTACAGAATCTTGTTTAAGTATAACGCATCTGAACATATTTTGAAACAAAGATCGCTGCATGCCTTAAGAACCACTTTATTTGTAACTTGAATGTATGGTTCAAATCCAGTTGGGTATAATGCTTTACGATACTCATTTTATCACAGGAACATCGAATACTTTTTACATCAATTTGGCTTTCAGACTCGCTCTTTAAACAATAACACTTGTGTTGTTTTCCCTGTTAGTCTGATTGCTATAAGGCGGAGTACGTCATCTTTAAGTAGCAGCTTTAATTACAAATTGTTTATTTCCTAACTCGATATGTATCCCACTTATCTACACTCACCCAAAATGAAAACTTCACACTGTTTATAATGGGAGTTAGTATACCTGAGTTAAAAACACGTGTACCGATCCTTTTTTTTTTAATTCCATACTGTTAAGTGTTTAAATGCTATGCTATGGGGTAGCTGTCATGGTAGTTTATCTTTTTATCATTGTATTCATCTGTTTATTTACTATTAATAAGTGTCTTTGTATCTGTTGTATTGCTTGCTGTGGGAACATTGAAGCAAGTATCAAACATGAACACGATATTAATAGGTATTGCCAAAACCTACACATAACCAGTAAGGGATGCACAACATAATTTATAACGTGTAGGATTATAATATAAAGCTCTTGAAATGCCATGTACTTAGAAGCCTAATGATTGATCTCCCTTGCGAAAGTACTTTCAATTGGGGGCAAAATATAAATACAAATATATAAGAAAAAAATGAGCATAGTACTTATATCAGTTATCCGAAGTTTAGGTCAAACCGGATATATGACAAGTATTTTGAAATCTACATGATAGCCTTTTATAAAGAGCATTGTATAACAGATGTTATCAATGGTTTAAGTCCTTAGAGACAAATCCATTTGGCAATAAATAGTAACAGGAATTATCTGAAGTTTTAAATGAGATATGACGAAGTTTATGTTGAGTTTGTTTTGATTTTGTTGTGGTAACAGGAAGTAAAGCGATCGGAAACAACACGGTGGTACGAGCACAAATTGCAAAATGTACTGGGGTTCGATTACGTGGCTTTTGAGATTTTGCACAAATGCCAACGTTAATGCAGTTTGGAATATAATTACTAGTTGGTATTTGCTTTCAAATATGTTTGCAGACCGATGAAGTGTGTGTTTTCGAGATTTGTTAATGGGATGTTTGAAAGTTCTTACTAGTTCAAACTTGTACAAACACACACGCACACACACACACACACACACGGGTATAGTGTTCTTTCGACTTCTCCCAGTCTCATTTTTTATATTTGTTTACACATGGCGTTTTATGCAACCTCAGTCAATTTAGCAGTCTTAGCATGTTTTACAGGAAGACTCAGTAACATCAGAAATATATGAATTCGGCGCGATGGTCTATCCGTACCAAAGCTCTCACAGCTTCTAATTACAGATGTGAACATATGTAGTGTATATACATGGATAGTATGGATCGTTTATGAAAGCAAGGATTCGTTGGTTAACTATTGAAAGACAAGTTTTGCGATGCATCTTTACTTTAACCATCTCTTCTTTGGACATAATCTCCGCACAGTTCGATTGTTTTACACCAGATCTTTACAAAAGAGTGTGCCAAATTAACATATACTGCCACGACGTCGTAAACACGTAGTAATTGTGATTTAGTTTTATAGACCATGTTGTAATTTTAGGAGAATGAAGAGTACTCAAGTCGGGTGAATCAATTTAACCATGAAATAGGCCTTAAAAGAGTATTGACATTACTTGGTTTCTGAATTATGAAACTATTTAAAATGATTTAAACCAGTTTAAGTAACCATAATTCAAAATAATAAGGATAAGGCCGGAGAGTCTTCTTTCGCAATTGCTTTGTCAAACGTACAGCGTATCGATGGTAAACGAACAACAGTTGCTTCTAGGATTACACTACATGACATTCAATTTAGTTATAAAGTTTCCTATATACTATGTGACTGATTACTACCCTCGGCTGTGATAAGCAAAAGGTACAGGTATTGATGGTTTAAATACATACAAACTGATTCATATAAAAACCTGTTTGACGTATCTAAACATAACTTAGTCGAATTTTATACATGAGGAGTATTGTGAAATGATGTTGAAATTCCAAAATCGTGATTCAACTTTCACATTTTTGAGGAAGGGTTAACCATGTTTAATATTAAAGAAAGAGACAATCATAGCATATTTCGAAACATCGAGAGATGAACAAGGTTGCTGGGATATTGAGTTATGTTTCCGTTCAAGAGGTTATTCGTGTTAACCCATTTTAATCTACATGTATATTTACTCTTTTTAAACTTATTGGTTTTCCTTTTCAGTGCGTAGGTGACTATTGGTGAATCTACTACAGCGTTTGACTTAAAACCAACAACTCAGCCTACACCCAGACCCCTCCCCCCCCACACCACCACACAAACGGCATATGTAAGGAGCTGAAGAAATAACGTGCGGTGAAAAACTCCCCTATCGAATATCTTTTTACCTTTCCTGATACTTATACTATCATATTTCAACAGTCATAACGTCAGGTGCGAATTTCTCTTCAATACCATACACAACGCATGGTCTGTAAATGAATGGTGGATAACCCTGGCTTGTTTCTATATCCAATGCATGAAAGAAGGTTTTAATATGAGCCACAGAGCGTGTGTATTTTATTTCTTTTTGTACAATTTATAACGTTGTGTAATAGCGACGTGAGACACCGAAACATTGTAGTTAGGGACATAAATAGCAGGAGTTCTTAAGTTGGTTTTGACATGTACCCAACGTCTTTAACAAATGTAGTGTGTTTGTTTATACATTAACCTCAGTATGTGTGCATTTGATATGACATTTTGTTCCACTGGTCGAGTGTGCATGTCGCGAGATTCAAAGATGGATAACATGTTAAACAATATAGTATTCGTAACATCGTATTTCATAATCGAAAATCAATGCACACGCGTTTTAATAGGTCGTGTCATCTTTTTGGAAACAACCCATTTACTTTACTAGATTGAATAATTTTGCAACAGGCTCACGTCATACTAGTATAAACTGGGCACCATTAGTTCGTTTTTTCTTACAATTTGCCCATGAATATAAGGCTTACGTTAGAAATCTCGATTAACAATTAACGGCTTAGTTTCAAATAATTACCCTATAAGTTCTATTTTTACCACGAAAAGGGAAAAACAAAACTCAAATAAATAATCGGTACCAACAAGTTTGATTCGTTGTTTTGCAAGTCAAGTAATTGAAACGTTAACAGAGTGTGTCGGGACATACTAGGATAGTTTTGTGACATACCTTTGAAAACTATAAACATGATCTCTAGACGTGAGTCATAAGTTACTATCTTAACAGTTGATCGCACTACGGAATTCGTGGAATGGTGTTTACGTGCAATTCGGAATTTTTCTTTTGAGACACTATAATGAAATGCAGACTAAAAAAGGACTGTTTCAGCATGGTTCTCATCTTGATTACTGCACGTTATAACTGGTACAACTATGCTATTATAGACGGGGTGTAATATGGTAACCAGGTTATTTATTGTATGTGCTAAGCATTTAAAACATTTTCATTTAATGACAAAAGGTTGCATCAAGTTGCTTCTTGTCAGGTTATTTAATTGGTCCGTCATTATGTAACATGATCTCCCATTGGTTAAAATGGTTATGAACTAATTCAGTGCCATTCACACCTACATGTTTTGGCATGTGTGATTTGTCATATTGGAAGGGAGTCCATAGTTTTACCGAAATCATTTAAAGTTATACACATTATGTTAACACTAGTTTTGATCAATAATTACGAAAAAGGATATTGCATTGCATAATTGACATAAACTGAGTACATTGTATGTTAATATTGTGTGTCAGGCCACGTTATTGGTCAGTTATTATGTAACGCGAAATTACATTGGCTTATAATTATCGTCGTTTACAAAAGACTGCAAACATGAGTTGTCTAATCAGGCTAATGTGGCTGCTATTACAGGTCAACTGTAAATATGTTCGTGACAAAATGGGGCTTTTAACAATATCAAACTCTAACTTTAATAGAAATTGGATATCGTACGATTCGTTACCAACAGCTGAGTTTAGGCAAAATGGACACAATCGATTAAAAGCTTGCTCAATGTTCAATTGTTTCTTATCGATTGCAACCTTTCTACGATACGACGTAATTTTGGTGACTTTATTAGTTGGTCTGTATTTACTCTAGACAACTGGTTGACTAATATAACCCTGGCTGTTTGTTGGCCGTTAGTGTGTAGATTGTCCTTGCATCGACCAATGTATCTCATAAGACCTTCAATTGAAAAGTCTCCAATCGGTTAATAGCACAGACAGTCTTATGCATTGGGCGCCAAGTTGTTGAACTGTTTATGTAGACTAATACTGTGTGTTTTCTTTCAAATTATGTTTGTACTTTTATGTTTGTACTTTTGTTAAACTTAGTAGAGGTGTGTTCAGGACGGTGTCGAAGGGTAAAGCAAAAGGGTTCTAAGCAATGTAATAAGGAAGCAGATAAAACCCTTTTGCATTCATCACTCGAACCAAACAAACCAGAATGAAACCATTTTTGTTACACTTGCCCTACTAATTTGTGAGAGGCTGTTATGAACAAAACTAGTAAGTGTTTCTTAAAATCAACAGGCCAGAACAAGACAAGAAATCCTATTTTCGAACGTGTATTGTGAAGTTATAGTGTACATGTATTAGCAACTTTTATTCTATGTTACCATACTAAATATTGCAACGAAAAATATAACATAATTATTATACTGTAAAAATGCAAGCTGCAATGACAGGACCCCTTGCATTTGTAAGCAATGTAGAAGAATGCAGAGCCAGATATCAATTACGTTACATTTAAAACCCTGTTTGTATGTGGAAGAGCACACTAGTGTATATACTTTGTATTGACTTATCAGATGCATTAACAAGCAGACACGCTATTCTTGAAAAGTAGTAAACATATACACTAGAATTTGAAAAGAGAATTTGATATCTTACATGCCGAAGTTTTTACTTTACTAAGAAGAAGTGTTTTTTCTTTGATGAGGCGAGTTTTCCTACATAAGCTATTTACATCTGATGAAGTTATATGCTACTTGTTGATGCACGTATCCATGTTCCTGAGATGTTTAACCAGTATTAAGGAAGGTTTTGCCATCTTCTGTAGCTTTTGGGATGGGTGGTGTTAAAATAAAATATGTGGTTGAAATTTAGAAAGTTGTTGCATGTACTTACATTAGCTTCCTGGATTAAGGCACATAGACCACAGAACCAATGCATGATACAGTCCATTCCAAAGGAACCCTGAAAATATAAAATAATACATGGTGAATTGGTTGTAAGGTCATACATGAAACAAAGTTGAACATATTGCTAAATGTTTGAGTTTTACGAGTACAATAGTCAATGAAAAATATGGAGAAAATCAAAATGAAGATGGTTATGACAACGACGACGATGACGACAGCGATGACGACGAGGATGATGATGAAGATGAGGATGGACAAGATCATAGAAAATCATAGTAAGTCTATCTAAAGAAACATCTACACATTTTAACAATACGTTTGGCATAGAGGCATTGCTCGAAGGTTCAAGGTTATGTATTTCTTTTAAATATCAGCGTGTATACAAGTCATAAAATATATGTATATACATTAGATCTACATGACTAGTGGTCCCAACAATTACACAAACGTGAGATTTATCATTAAATGTTATTACGTTTTGCTCTGTTGGACCGTGTTCAATTTTAGCCATATTATGAATGGGTTGATGACTATAAACCGAATTTCCATTGATCATAGATAGTTGGCCGTGTAAATAGTTGACAGTTTTTCTGCATAATATACTAAATAAACTTCAATATAACGTGTCAGTAACTCGGTACAGCATTCTATTATATGAAAGAGGTTATAAAGTATATGGTACCGCGTGCAAATCTAAAATCTTCGTCCAACTTCGGTTATGTTCGTGACTAACTGGTAAAGTTCCGTAAAACAAGTTCGTGGTGTTCATACTATATCGTACGTCAACGCTTCGTGACTCGGCTGTCATCAGTAATGTTCGTGAACGAAAAAGCTAAATCTACGGAGGTTTGGCGAACCTCTGCAATGCTTATGAATCAGATTTTCACTCGGAACATCTCGTCCATTTATCTACGAATTAGACTCGGATGTAATGCTGTGGCGGCCATTTCAACTATTTCCAAAATGGAGGATTCAAACAAGGAAACATCTTTAAAAGCATTCAAGATGCTTTTCGGTTTAAGCTGACATTCACGTTAATTGTTTAATAGATGTAGTAAGAAGCTATACAAGATGAGACTCAGTACATCTGATTCGTGGAACTATATATTTCCATGTAGGTATTAATCGACCTACTCACATGTATAGTTCTACACTTATATACGAGCCTTGAATCCGAGCATTGGCGGAGAGGGCCGAGATTTTGCGTTGAAGGTTTGAATCTAAATCGTATTGTGTACATATAATTTAAATTTGCACCAACGAAAAATGCCGGAAATTGATGTTTAAACGATAAAACAAGTACAGATTATGGGTCTTACTTTACTACAAAGGAAGGGTCACCCATAAATATCACCCAAAGATCAATCATAAACGGGATGACCTCCAACGAGAAAGACTGATCCCAAATTACGGAGCTTTAAGTTTAAGGGTCTATCTATTGTTTGTACTAAGATTTAGAGCGTTAGAGTCAATACCAAACTAACCCATATCCACCATATTACAATAGCACTTAGATGTTTTCCCCTCTCACTCTCATTGATATAATCTGTAATGGCCGTGTGTACTAAGCAAACAACTAAAAGTGTGCATAATAAAGTGTTAGTGTTTGCCTATGTCAGAAACACAGTACATGTACATCTATATTTCAGACAATCGCTACAACCACACGATGAAATAATAAAGCCAAACTCATCTATCTGCCGCTTAAGTCAAGTTATTGTTAGTGCTTTTTAGGCGTTCAAATTAAACGATAAACCGTCCACTAAGGGTATATGAAGCGTTGAGCAACTACGGGGTCAAGTTTGTTAATTATCCTGTTTTCAAATCACTGTTTAATACATGTACATACCGTTATTATACGACCGACGATAGGTTTGTTACAATGTATGGTCTTTATATACACTGTTTCTAATATCACCCGAACTATGGTCTTAATGTTAAACTGTGGATTAAATATGTAGCATGTATTCAAATAGAAGTTCCAGCATGATACACATATATGGTCTACATCCTGGTATTTATAGGTACACTCACGTGGTCTTTATGGGATAGTGAAGGTAAGTCTTCCCGCGCTATAAAGTATAAATGAGTGTACACGTAATTTGACAACGGATACGAGGGATCTTGATCTAATCGGATATAACCCTTAAAGTAAATACAGATCGTGTCCGGGTCTCAGTGTGAAAGGGCCATTGGCGAGTTAAAATAGATCTCTAAGTATGGCCATAACACGTAATTAACCAGCTCATCGAATAACGCTAAAAACAAACAACACAGCAACGATATCAAAATCCGTTCATAAGTATGGGTGGATATTATATTAAGATAGAGCAAACGTGAGTATCATTAACTAGAGGCTCAAATTAACGTACATGTACATGATTAAGTTAAAGCCGAACGTAGCAATCAGTTTAGAAGCTACAAGTATAAGCATAGCTGTTTATATATACATGTGGAATACAGACATTATCTATAGGCCTAATCTTTCGGACACGGAGAAAGAATTAACAAAAGAATGAGGTCATATAAAAGTTATTAAACGCCTCTAGGACGACTCGGACGTTCTTTCATCGATTGAATGACTACCATTTATTTACAAAAGGTATTAAGCTAAGCGGTCATGAAAATATAATGAACTAAATTAAGTAACTGTATCGTTTTACTAAAGGACTTACGCAAAACTTAAACTTACGTACAAATTTAAAGCTTAAATATAACATCAAATCTC
>ENA-OREC01001718-OREC01001718.1-marine-metagenome-genome-assembly--contig:-NODE-1718-length-11405-cov-13.197740_pt1 | contig 11405 bp, 2 predicted proteins | sample MGYA00248626_ERZ508543 | MGnify/ENA primary metagenome ERZ508543 (study PRJEB26211, sample SAMN05518279) | marine metagenome | isolation source: Puget Sound, Washington, USA | host: Bankia setacea... | reverse complement strand
AAACTCGTTTGTCTTATTTCATCAGATAGTGAACAAGGTTCTCGTCAATATTTAACATTTGTGAAAGGTATGTGAATTCTCCTGATTGTTAACGAGTGTTTGTTATATTTGTAAAACATATGGAGACTAAACGACGCTATCGATTCGGTATACATGGCAAGCGATTACCAGCTTTAACTTTGTAAGAAGAGTTATCGAGTCAATGACATAAATACGATCGTCTTAACGTTCAATATAATCACTTGAAACTACCAAGTGACACACAAGCAGTACTTTCTAATAACGCATCGTTTGATGTTGTATAGTTCACTTTACACCGACGTTATCAGAAAAGATGCCATCACCACTGAGGCAAGCAGCTATATAAAATATATTTGAGACAAGTCGAGTTATGTAGTGCATTTCAATGTAATTCATATTAATTCAATAACTCCAGAAACATAAGCATGTCCTCAAAAAGGATATTTTGTATATTTGCCATCTTCATAAAGAGGCCTCGGTATACACCTTCATGCTGTCTCACAAAGATATCTGCATTGGTTCCGGCATGTCGGACAACCAAGAACAAACACTCAACACAAGTAATAAAATATGCAGAATTAATATATTTATTAGTAATATAATATAAGACACATTTTATTAGCACTTATCCCTGCCGTCCACTACAGCCCCGATGCTTTACAGAAGGGTTTCCGATACAATGTTGCTAGTTTTGGGAACTTTCGGTATCATTAATCAATAAATGGGCAAACTTTGCCATCATGCCTATTCGGCGTGTATGTAGAGGAGTGACATACGAAAGGTTGCGGTTTAAACGCCGAAACCTATCCGAAGTAGCCGAATGCGACGCGAAAGAATGCCGACAGTTCCGAAATTGGCTCCCGAATGTTCCCCGATCGTGCGGAAAGGTTGCTGTAACATTGCAGAACATGCTGAAGGGTTGCCGAATCCTTGGCGATAGAATGCTGAAATGTTTCGGAGTTGTGAGTCGGTGTATATAAACGATGCCGAACTACTATTGTGTTATCAGTTGCTAGTGGGACACCATGGATGTTAGAGGCTTTCGCCTTCGCCTTTCACTTCAGCTTCAATCCAAGCTGAACTGGAGGCCATGCTTGCTATTGTCACTGCTGCCTTTAACAACCGAAGGCCAGTGGGGTGTGCTTGGGGCATCTCTTCGAGACTTTTCATAGTTTTTCTTTCTTCTCAGCTTGGACCGGCATATAGGGGTTTATGCCTGCAACCGAACTTGAGTGTCCAATCTCTTTCTAGGTAGCTTGCCATAGTCTCGCATCATGACTATACTTCTTTAAATTAAGTATTCAATTCACACCAAAAGTGTCGATGTTGTTAATTCGAAAACTATTGGCAAACTGGCGGCGTCTTCAGCAACGATTCGGCATGATGGTTGGCATAGCGTTTCATGATCTACATAGCTTCGGCGTGTATACGTGAAACAAAACTCTTCCACTCGTCGTCTTTGGGGAGCTTTCGGCAACGATTCAGCTTTCTTCAGGGACCGCTCGAGATTGCTAAAATACTTTCTGAAGATGCCGAGTTAATGGCGATGGTTTTCGAATGTCGCGAATGGTTGCCGATGGTTTGCTGAAGATCCCGAAGCCGTCCCGACTTTAATCTTCGGCGTCCAAACTTTAAAACTTTTTAAATTTGGATGCCGAAGTGTTTTTGATCCCGATTTGGCCCGAAGTGCCGAGAAGGTTTCCAGAGGTGTTAAGGAAGGACACGGAAGGGTTTCAGAACATCGCGAAGACATGCCGAAACATCCCGATTTTGCGAATTCGGCTTTCGGAAACCCTTCAGGGACCTAGTGGACGGCAGGTCTTAGATAGTCTGCAATAAGCAAGTTCATAAATATATTAAATGGTATCATTGTCATTTGTAAACAAAAACGTCACTGCCCAGTGTTTCCAGTGGGAATATGTATTTCTTGTTTAAGTGTAACATAACAATGGCAAAACTATAGTAAACTAAATAACTGTACATGATGATGTCAACTTCACGAAATAATGCAACTACTTCAATGATGACAATATCCTTTTTCAATGGAAAAACAATCAACAATGCCTGGAAATGACATTCAATCTACTTTTGATTCCTACTTGTATCCATCCTGTTCGTATACACAGACTGAAGTCTGAATAAGAGAGACATCTGTACATGTACATACTATAATATAACATTTTTAAAAAATCAACAGTCCTTAATCACGATAATATACTTTATTTGATAACTGTAAACAAACTAATTAATATCATTGATAACTTGATAACATTGACCTTAGTAACCTGGGAGAGAGGAATTATTTAGATGGCAGAACCGAACGTCATCTTAAAGTATTCCCAAAAGTAGAAAATGGGAATCATTTAGTGTCGAAATTACATAAGATCAAATAATAGATTTTGCAGAACTTTATATATTTATATAATTTTATATTATATATATATATATATATACACACATCACAGGACACCTCATACTTCTTTAGTAATGGCTTTCCAATCTAGGGGTTAATCAACAAAACACCAACTGTATTAAACTGTTAATAGCATTGACTTGCTCTATATGATGTGAGCATGAACTCTAGAAAAACAATACTCATACAAATCAGTAATTAAAACCTTTTTCTCTTATTACCGGAAATAACTATGGAACCTTAGTCCTGGGATACCATTGTTTGGTTTATTAGCACATAATTAAAGGATAAAAGTTGTGTATTCATGTTAAAATTATCCGATCTTTTTGTACTCTAAGCTTAGCAGGTTTACTTTGACGACCTGTAAAATAAAACAAAAGCGCTAGCTGTGACATATCTTCTTTTTTTTTTAAAGTTCCGAATCGCCTATATTCAAACTATTAAAACAATACAGTGAGAAGAACAGTAAAATATTACAAATATCTACTTCTCAGTTTGGTACATCCTTAAAGGGTAAATTGATTAGATTGCAACTTTAACTTAAGTTGACACATGTTGGGAATCTTGACACCGGAATGTTTGGACATAATTATACGATACACTCTAAAAAGAAAGCCAGTTCAAAAGTCATAGGTATCTGTCCATGACATTGAACTTGATGATTACATGAAAGCAACACAACTGGATACGGGCATTTAACATCATGGCTAAAAGAATGCATCGATGAAAAGTCTCCTATGCTTCCTGTTTGATGCCTTGTATACTGACACGTTTACTGGTCAGGGATATTGTTCTGGGACCCGACTTCACATAAATGCCATTTGAACTGTTCCATCCAGACGTGATGAAAAGTGTAATATAATAACGTTCTGAGACTAGACTGAGAGACAATATGTTTATGTCTGAACCGTATAAAACGCTCTTGTAAGACACGTTACCTGATCAAATGTGAAATCCTTGTTCTAAACAGTAAACCTATGAGACTATGGTTACCGAACTTGCACTAGATACGGTTGTTACCGATTATACCTTCATCCCTTTTTCCACAGTGGTATGTCATTGTCTATAAATTGTTACATTAGATATTGACAAGTGAAAGCTTTATATCAAGTATATCTAAGTAATGTGACTGTTCTAAGCCTGTCAGTACATACACAAGTGGACAGAGCAGGTGTAGCTGTCATGCAAGATTAAAGAGAAATACACAGTTTACTGTATCATTAACGTAATATAATTTGTACACATTGCATTGTCCGTTTTCAATATAGAACTAAACGCGATAGTATATCAGATACTAGATGTTCTAGAAGTAAGAAAACAGGATTAGCAAATAACATGTTGCTAAATGTAAATAAAATGTTTATAAATACAAAGCACATGTATTCTATTGTTGTTCACGAATGTTAATGGTAAGGTGTGATATACTCGAGTTTACGGGGGAATTAGTTGACGTCTTATCAAATGCTAATACTTCAGTTAGTATTTTGTTTGGTAGTATATTGTACGTTGTTAAGATTATGTGGGTTAATGATGTGGTTTGAGATATATGAACTACATTACATTTTGAAGAAACGGCATAGCTTATCAATTAACTATTTGGTTTTCAATTAATCAAATAATGGTTCTTAAAACGTCATTTATTATGCATGCCATATAAAATGAAACAGAACTCAAAACATAAATTAAACATGCAATGGTGTATCGCATTTCAATTTCCTATATTAAGAGTGCAAGCAATTGATGTATGTCTGAGATGAATATAATTGACAATGCCAGCTTATCGACTCATCAATTTTCAAGTCTAATCTATTTAATTGAACAATTTTCCTAGAAGCAAAGCTGGAAACCTTGAAACCTGAAGATTATAGCAGCTATGTATGAACTATACTAACATTAAATGTCGTATTGAACATACGTTGTCACTGTTGTACACAGATTAAAGACAATGTTGGCTAATAAATTCATCCAATTGAAATGTCATTTAATATGCATTAATGGCATCATGTTTGATGTTGTAATACATGAGGGGCTGATGTTTGTAATGAGTGTTTACTATTTTGCCGTCACACGGTTGTATTCCAATAGGGTGTAAGAGGACATAAATTGCCTAATTAATTATATTATTTTACTTGTGACATTACTCATACAAAAATGTATTTGAGTTCAACTATACGAGTATACCACGCGTTTAGGTATTTATCGCAAATACGATATGCCTTTATCAGAAAAAATAAATAGCAATACGTACGTTATCGGGTACTGATTATTCTTAACAATGCATATTGAAACAGACCGTTGTCGACGCCAGATTAACACGTATGATATACGCTGATCCGAAATGCTTCTGTCAACGGATAGCATGTTTGTTTTGGCTTGTGAATACATTTAACCTCTTATAATTAATATTATATACCACGGTATGTGCATATATTTATATAGATAGATAGATAGATGTGTATTTGAACATTATACATTTACATCCATGTGTTCACATACATTCAAAACCAAAACCAAAACCGATATGAGTAGTACATAGTGAATCAGTGATCATGCTTGGTCGGGGGGGGGGGGGGGGGAGTGGTGGTATTTATATGCACTGACAAATGATTTACAATATGTAACAAAAATATATAAACAAAAATAGTGATAATTAATTAGGGAATATACCCTTTAACAATAGCGATAGTTAATAAAGGACTGTAATTTATAACATTTCAGTTTGAAACTTTTAAATATGTAAACAGATAAGTTTTGTATAATCTTTACAATTTCACATGTAAGTAATTCTATGAATCTTTGTATATTTGGACGGTTCCAGTAGTAGTTCTTTATTCATTATTTTCTAAAATTGGAGTAAAATGGACATTATATTATGAAATGGAACTCATCTTCCAATATATTACAGTATTTGTAGTTTCTATCGTTTCTTGGTATTTTATTTGTTTTGTGCCATCTTCCTGTAAATAGTTCTAAGTCATGTGCGGAAACTCTTAATCTGGGCATGTACATACGATATTTAACAATTTTTATATTATCTAAGTATGTTTTAAAATTAAAATCAGAGATTTATCTATATGTTGGGGCTCTTGAAGATGTCTGTAAATTGCTATTCCAATGTTGGATACAGTTGTCTCTTACTCTTTGTTTAAACAAATTCAAACATCCAATCGTATCTCCTACTCTTTGTAACACCCAAACATCATTAACACCAGTAGGTTGTAGTATATGTCTAACCTGCAGCGCCCTGTTTGATTTGGGTGGATACGTTTACAGGTTATTCAACATCATATTGTAGACTTGTTTTATATATTTCCTATCTTCACAGTATATTACTTTAAGCCAATAGCGTATAACATTTACAATACAATGGGTGTTTATAGTACATCTTCCTAACTCTCCATATATAAAGTTGTCCTGAGTCTGCTTTCTGACACCTAGTATTTGTTTGTACATGCATGGTCTCTAGTGTGTTTACGTTTCAGTGACCCCCAGATTTCTGATCCATAACATAAAACTGGCAGTATTAACTTGTCAAATAGTTCACAATATTTGCTGACTTTAAGTTGTGTAAAATTTCGTAGATATGTTTTAAGGTTGTATATTGATTGAGCGCTTGTCCACTTAGTACATCAAATGTATCGTTTAAAGCTCGTCCTTTTCTAAATATCATTATCTTTGTTTTATTTACATTTACGGTTAATTTCCATTTATCACAATATGCTTCTAATATATTTAGACCCTCTTGTAAACCTTGCTCAGATTCTGAGAATATAACAATATCGTCAGCGTAAAGTAGTAAAATAGTTTAAGCAAATCTAAACCAATGCCCTTAAACTTGTTTAAAAAACATATTCTTCTAAGATAGAAACTAAAAATGGTAACACTTCACTAGTTACTCGTAACATAATGTTCGTGGTCACGGCATTTGGTGGTGTAGACTTAGTTCAGTATGTCGGAGTTCTTTGTCCGATCCATACCAAACCTGTACTAAAGTATCTAGTGTGTCTTTCACCTTAATAGAAGTACAAATGAGGATTTTCGCCGACAACGCGTGGAACCACCTAAAGAACTACACAGCTGATCCGATATATCCTAAGTCTAACCTGAAACCTGAAACAATGTTTTATTATATTAACATATTAACAAACTAAACGGGGAAAAAAGGCAATAGTTATTCATCGAAACGTTAACATATCTGATATTAAAGATGAAGTTACTAAATTGTCGTTGTATGTGGTTTCTTCTCGAATACACACTTACCCCTTTGCACCAACCCAAATCTCATTGTTTTACTTGTCTGACCAGCCCACTGAAAACAAACTTCATTGTGTTAGTTTTATATATAGTATTTTAAGGAAATGATATAGCAGTTGAATATCGCGTCGGGTATGCATAGTTGTGCTATCCTCTGTAATTACTGATCAAATTTGAATTGAAATAAAGTACAGTAATGGAAGAAACATAGCAGAAGTTCAAACAAAAAATGGCATGCATTATAAATGAAAACTGATACCAACTGACATCCATGGAGTTGCGGTGAGTTATACACAGTTTGATAAACGTTACACATGGAACATAGGTCTGCAATGTAGAGCTCTCTCAATCTTTTCAGTCATATACACAACTTTGAACATCTTAAGAAAGAGCAACATGTGTCTTAACATTGCCTGGATAGTTCGCTAAGCCTCCGTGAGAAGATATTCTGTAACAACCAAACTATCGCGCTCTGTTGTAAAACGAAACGACGTCACATATAGGCTATCTATTCATACTAAGCTTGCTCCATACCCGGCTCACGATTAACTCATCTGTTTAAAGTGTTTATCATGAAGAACACGGCACGTGGGATGTAGGGTTTTGTTACGCACATATATTGTCAAAGAAATAGTATGCATTTAACGAATGGATAATGTTACAGAAAACACTTTAACATGCAGAGTATTTTCAAAATGAAACAAAATCAAATCAGAGCCACATTATTTACTATAATATCATGTCCGGTCCAAAATCATGTTGATGACTCATTTAAATGTTGTTATTAATTTACCAACACTGTCTGAGGGCTAACTGATTACTTTAGAGCAATTAGGGTTGAAAGGATTGTTTTAGGATAGTGGTGACTGATGCCAATATTAAACCCACACCTTATTAAAGTATCACCAATGTAAATCAAAGTTCCATGACGTATATGTGGCATTGCCGTGTACTCATTGCTTTCCATTTAGTGTACATCGTTTTTATTTGTATCCAATAATATTAGGACATTGCATAGTGGATCAGTACGAATCAACGCATTGACGAATTCGAGACTCGCTGACCTTTGTCACTGTTACCATATCAACAAAACTTCCACTGAACTAATATGTTTCGGATGATAGTGGCTTCCTGTGACGGTCAGTGGCACATCTATGTATGTGTATCATGTATGAATGATGATACAATGTCCCTGGTCATCTTGATTACAAACTTGGCAATGCAGTTATAACTCTAATATTTTGGCTGGCGTTACCGTTTTGTGTCTGTCGGAGATGACTGTCACATGGTTATACAAATGACGGAGTTCTCCAATCATGTCATATGTTTATGTTACTTGTGCATTTCATAATACCTACCACACGGAACTTGGTACATGTCCCGTCATTAAATACGGCCAATATTGTAATATATAGAACGTAAGTCATCATTAAAAGATGTATTTAGGTTTTACCAAAATACTACAAAATACTGTATACACTTATACGGTATCTTTGTATTGTTTTCGTCTGGAACAAAAGTTACTTCAGTTTAGTTGTATGCTGTTTGCTTTCTAAGAAATGTCCTATGCATCATGCAATCAGAAATGTTCGTCTTAATTTAATGACAATTAATGTTTAATCAGAAAAATATATATTGTGTAGTTTGCTTGATATATATTTTCATTAGTCCAAAGGGTTTAGTGTTGTTTATAGATAACCTCAGTGTAAAGCCAGTATTGTAATGACATACACCAGCAACTCTCAAGTGTGTATGTGTTGCATATATCCGAACGGAAGTACGTACGACTGTTCGTTGATGGGGTGATATTGTTTAATTATTACGTGTGTAAAGATGTGCTATTTTCCGTCAGTTCCTAGAAACCATGTCATGAACAATGCTTTTACACTGTTACTATGTGAGGTTTATCATTCTGCTCAATAGCTGGTGTAATAAATCTTATTCTGAATACCCAAACGTTAAACTAGCAATCCGACAGTTTTTCTTGGATAAGTAGTTGCGCAATCCATAGAAAGCCATTAGTTTGAACCTCTGAATCTGTCCTGACAAATGCAAAGTTTGGTCATTTCCCAGTTGAATATCGCACTACAGTTTTCTCAGAAATATACGAATGTTAAAAATTGCATTGAATCCAGATATAATCATGTCTCAGCCTCAGACCAATCTAAAGTTGTCATATTATAAAATGAAAGGCTACATGATATGTATTTATCTCCACAAGTTGTCAAAATAAGACACTGCTCAGTAAATGGAAATAATAAGAACTGGACGTACGGATGGTTTCACAGACTTTAACATGTTTCACCAAAAAAATCCTACATTGATTCAACTGTTGAAACTTACAATATATTAACGTTATTACTTGAAAACATGCCTTTCGTGGCTGCACTAGACAGTACAATGTTTCAGTTTGAGGAAAATAGAAAGTTGAAGGTGTAAAGGAATGACACCTGAAATATAGATAATTTTACTTGAGCAGTTTACCTCGTCCAACTGTCTTCTGTTGTGATAACTTATTATTAGACGTCTCGGGTGGCAGCCCGAATGAAGATTTGCTAAGTGGACAGTGTTCGTTCAACATCACTAGGCTGTCATACCGTCTTTGAAATGGGAGTTGAGTGTTAAGACAGCGGCACACTTACATACTATAACTTTCGGAAGTGCGTTCGTCTAATAAGGTGTAGGCTTTAATGATTAACACTTGAAACCTCCCTATACTGACACATTGAAAGGGTATAGACAGCCAGGACACGAATTACCCGAAACAGGCATCGGGACCACAATGAAATGACAGTGCACAATACATATTGAGAAATATCAATCGTATATCCATACCGCGACATTAGCATATCAATATTATTTACGTTCGTTGGTTTAACTTAGTTAAGTTTTACAGTTAATGTGTTTTAATTTACTCTATATGTTATGTTTACTCATACAGCGAACCGATTATAATGATGGTGTTGTTGGTATCAGCTCCAGTGCTAGAGTAAACGTAGTAGCCGCTAGGTCTATACTAGTTTACGTCGTTTTCATTTTCCGTTCATTTGCATCTTAAAGTATGTGTGTCTAGCTCTGTTCTACACAGGCAAAACTACGTACGTTGCACTCAATATGTAACATAATGTTCTACAGTTTTGTTCGCAAAGATAACTCGATGAACCTACAATTCAATTTCAACAGCTCCTTTACCTTAGTCTGAACGTAGCCTCGAATAATACAAGAGTTATGTGCATCTATCAATTCTTTGTGATTTGTCGCATTTTTGATTGAGCATGTGAAATGTGTATATTTCTATATATGTGTATAGGTTTGATTTGTAACACTCAATTAGAGTATATATAGGCTATGCTCGCCGGAACTTAGACTCGTGGTGTTGTTTTTTTAAACAGGACATATGTCTTTGTACCGGATAAAGGTTCAAAACATCAATCACTGTGGTTAAATTCACCGTTCCCTGTATTGCGTATTCACCGTATCATAAAGACGTATGATTCCTAACTCTATACAAATACGTGCATGCGTTTGCATTAACCTTGTGATTTAGAGAAATCGAAGCGAAACACAAACCCAGGGGAGAAAGAATGTCGGTAACATATTAAACCACAAAATAGATGTGTCTATGTTTTGTACTTTTCTATGGACCATGCGGTCATTCCGTGAAGCAGACCAGCGTGTGTCATGGCGTAGCATGTGGCTCTCGTGTGTACTTTCGAGTTTTGTATTAATCAAATACATGTAAATACACAGCAAAACAGGACCCATTAAATATTCTGGTTAATGACCGAAAGCAGACAGTTGTGTACTGTATCCTCTAATTAAATGTCAATGAAATAACCGAAATGTCAACTTTCTGTCTGTTGGCACTTTTTCTCTAATTAACTCTTATAAAGTACTAACTATATATCAGCAGAAGAATCTCAAGACATGAACAGTATCGTTTGTTGGTAAAACTTTAACGGTTTCTATAGCATGTCTCAATATGGTTGTACTGTAAACAAGGTTTGTCTAGAATTTAGATTATCCTTATGTTGTCAACAACTTTCATAAACGTGTATTCAACACGTTAATTTTATTCTACAAATTATTAAGGCTTAGCTGAAGGTTTCTAATTAAACACAAACTACAAAGAGCAGTGACATCGAAGAGCGTGTTTATAACGACAAGACGTCTAACATACCAAATAAATGAGACATTGTTATAAGGACATTTAACATATGTGAGGGTAGGTCCTGGTGTTTATATAACAGTGTATCAAATGGCAGTCTTCGACAGACACATAAAGTAACGCCTGCCAGCTTAGTACATACATTACTGCAGCATTTCAAATCAAGATGACAACGGACATTGTATCATTTCTCAGACGGGCTTCACACGATGAGACATGTAATTGACAGTTACAGGACGCCACTGTCATCCAAAACATATCAGTGGGAGTTTTGTTGATATGTTAACAAAGATAACGGTCAGCGAGTCTCGAATTCGATAATGGACAATGTGTTGATTTGTATTGAACCTATATGCGCTGACCTAGTATTGTTTGAGAAAAAGTGTTACGATAGATATGTAAGACCAACACTTTATTGGATTCAGAGATGTAACAGACACCAACCAGAGCGAATCGCACAGTGGCCATCAGTAACTCCGCTTCATCAGAAATTATATGGGGGCTTGGAGGACCTGAAGAAGACCACCAACTTCATCACTGCTGCTGGAC
>ENA-OREC01001717-OREC01001717.1-marine-metagenome-genome-assembly--contig:-NODE-1717-length-11406-cov-11.545238_pt1 | contig 11406 bp, 8 predicted proteins | sample MGYA00248626_ERZ508543 | MGnify/ENA primary metagenome ERZ508543 (study PRJEB26211, sample SAMN05518279) | marine metagenome | isolation source: Puget Sound, Washington, USA | host: Bankia setacea... | reverse complement strand
GGTGGAACTGTACATAGTCTTGTTAAATATACTGGGTGGGATTATTTAAACTGGCTACTGCATACAAACACGGTATTTAACACATTTGGCCAACCATACGGGTCGCCGAAGAGGTTCAATATTTGAATCAAGATATATAATTTTGCTGGTGGAGTGGTGTGGAATTCTATCAAACGTACAGCTGTTACGTTCATGACCACAACCTATCACATTTAAGTCAGTACTGTAGTCTAAGACATATATATATATATATATATAATTATATATTAATTATATAAAATTTCCCTAATTACAACACCTCTAATTGATACAGCATGCTTCGTTTGAACGCTACATTACTTATGTTAGTTGTTTGTTGTGATTAAAGGTCATTCATATTTAACATAAGTGTTGTTCTACCGCAATTTATACTGTCATCAAAATGATGTATTTCTTTCTTAGCTGAACTTTTAAATGAACCGCCAGAGTGAATCTTACACAGTTTACAATCTTAACGACGTGCTACTTTCATACTATGTAAACAAAGTGAAAGCTATCATGTTTACTTGATTGTTTAGGTGTTTTTGAAATGAACGTTTCTTGTTGTTTAAGGACTTATTTGACTTCTACATCCCGACAGGTTTTAGCAAGCCGTGATTTTAGCGGTTCCTCTTGGCTAAGAATGCCAAAACGGGCTAAACCAAAGGTAACGTGTTTTCGACACTTGATAGGTATTTCGGATACAATGGAAGTGTACCGATATATTAAAACGGACTGTTAAAACACATTGAGCGATTGATTTTAAAATGTCTAATAAAACACGTACCGGTTATATAAATTACGTGAACAGTAAAATTGTTACCAATTGTGTCATTTATAGGCTTATACGCACTACTTATATACCAGCATTTTAACTTTGAGCCGATGATCAACGAACCATTTATTTTTGAAGCAAAATCCATTTGTCTACCGTGCTCGTCTATCTTCAGGTCACAGAAGGAGCTAGTTCTGAAGCTGCGCCTGCATACACTCAGCCTGTGATACTTGGAAAATCTGGGTTGGTAGAAATCAAAGTACAGGCGACCCCAGGATCTAAACTCAACAGTGTCTTGGGTAAGTTCAGTATTACATAACGATTAGTCTTGGGCACACAGACGTAAACTAGACCGTATACATTACTAGGAAGAGAAAAAATACATTTACAAGTCTGCGAAAAGCTACTTATTTATTGAAGTTTGCAAAGCGATGACATTGATACCGTTTTGTCGCAGAACTGTAATCATAACAATTATCAATGTCATGTACACACTTTCTATATTGCTAGAGAATTAATTGTTTTACAATCTGAAGTTTTAATAGTTATAAAATGTCAGTACATTCTTCAAACTACATATGCATGTATGTCCAAATTTTGTACTTACTGTTTTCGAAAATCTGAATAAGTGTCCTCAGTTTGTTTTAGGTATAGAAGATCGAGTCCGCGTGTCAGTGGCAGCCCAGGCGACCGAAGGTAAGGCTAACAAAGAACTAGTTCTGTACATAGCCAAAACATGTGGTCTGAAGAAATCACAGGTCGATCTTGCCACGGTAATTTGTTCCATCATTGTAGTACATTAATATATGTGTTGTATTTATATAATATTATTTATCACATATAAATTAGGCTTGTAACTGGTATATCATAGTTTTGTTTGTCGTTATTGCTCAATAGGTTGAGACTATTCACTAAAGTGCAAAACAGTATTATTTTACTCGTTTAGTTGCAGCGAAAACGGTCCAGCCTGACTCCACTTATAATCGAAATCTTGAACAACCATTATGAAGTGATTTCAAGCTTCTCTGAACTGGACAATTATAACACAGACTTGAACACACGTATGCTAGAACGGTGAAATCTTTCATTATATTGAATCAGCCAGAAAACAACTTAACATAAAACTGTATGATAAATATTACTTTTTGTCAGTTAATGTTTTTTCTGCAGGGACATAAATCCAGGGAGAAAGTTGTGACGGTATCAGACAGCACCGTGGAGGAGATTGTTCAGAAGCTACGAGAGGCTGTTGACTAGACACGTTACTAGAACCAAACATATACTTAACAAGTTGTGTGAATCACTGAACGTGTTCGTCTCTTCACGTGTTCGTATAGCAGCTGATAGAGTTGGTATTTGTGTTACAGATGAACTTTTGAGACGTCAGAAGCGCGCGGAGAAACATTGGAACAAAGATTAATCACGAGAAGCATGTGGATTTAGTGAATCTGTGCTGCAAATCTGATCACGTTGGGATACTAGTACATGCTCTTTATCAGAGATATCTTAACTCGTAAACTAAATGAGGTTCCAATGTTAATTTTAAATATTATGTAACCACCAACACTTACCTCCGACATATACACTTTTGAAATGATGCGAATGATGGATACAGGAGATGCTATTGACACTTGTTTGAATGCGAATAGACGTATGTTTAACGAAAAGCTCACTCAGTGTTGTTTGCCTAAATAAGTTACGAAAACAACATTTTATTTTCGATTTTATTTATATCTTAGAACTTAAACAGGAACATTACTAATTAATATTAATAGGAGCGGATGCATGAAAGCTCCACCGTGGACATGCGTTTTAGTTAAACTTAATTACAGTCTTACAGCGTCCAAATAATAGCCAGTCACTTGTTGAGAACTTGTATTTTATGTGACATAGACACCTACAAGTTTCACCTACGTTACCAATGTATGTAAGGGAGTCGTACAAAGCTCTTGTCTAAATGTGAACCGACGAACACGGATGATATGTTCACAATTATAGTCCTACTATATATGTGTTTCAGTGACTGAATCAACGAAATTACCGTTTTAATGATAACGATATATGTTTTCGTTGATATCGTTTATAAATACTCAGGCAATAAAGGGGAAATACTCTTACGATTTGGTATAACAATAATGAAAGAGTTGTCTTTTTCGAAGTATTTGGTTACCAAGCAACAAAGTATGGTGTAATTTGTTGAGCCTCTCTCCACAGATTGTGCCCATTTTGCCCTCTGTACCATCAGTTCAGAAATACAACTCTTTTTAACAAAAGGAAAACTAATGTTAAATGTTGGTCATTGTCGGTTGGGTTTAAAGACATTACAGTGACCCAGTGGACAAGCAAACAACACATCTGAAGTCTCTCTATACGGATGGTCATCATTCTGTTTACAGTACACTTAATTCTGTAGACAGTTGATTCCTGATAACGCGATAGCTGTACTAGTACATACATGGATATAATGTGGAGTAAACATGTCGGCCACATCAAGACTCTTCCAAGGGACCTTTATTACGGACGGCCCTTTGGTGACCTACGGCATGAATAAAAAGCATCGGTGCCTATTGGTGGACAGGTTCCTATAGCTACGTGTGTGTGTGTACATATAACTTGTCTTTTATACTTGACAACATACATGTATGTGTCATGGTTTGAGTTTAGGGAAGTTGAATATGAAACCAAAAACATCGAAAGAACAGGAACTGGGCAGTATATGTTACATCATTAAACGCACGATCAAAATATGGAATTTTGATATTGTGCGTGGTTTAATATTTTTGACGTTTAACATATATTTTGACATTGTTTTCCTTGTTAACCTCGGTCATATCTAGTCACGAACACAACGCTTAAGAGGCGGAACTGCTTCTTATTTATGAAAGTCATTCCTATTTATGTGTCTTACATATTAAGCTGTCCCCATGAACGACACTTTTAATGTATATGTTCTAACAACTTATACTGGCTGTTGTATAGATGGTTCCAAATCTAAACAAGTGTGTAAGTAAAAGCAGAAACTAAACATGCTTCTATCACAATCACACAACACTGAAATCAACAAATGTAACCCAGATGTAATTCACAAACTGTCGGAATATGATTGACGATGCGAACCTATAATTGTGTTTGTAAAGTGGGGGAAGCTACTATTAGGTTGTTGACTTGTTGACATAAGTTGTGTATATATGTATGTAGGGTTTACATTAAACGTAACTTCTTTAATTGGTTTTGGTCGACTTGATGAAGAATGCAATGGTGCATACCTTTCTAGTAGTAAAAAGTAAATACTAAATTGTGATACATGTATCTGCTTATACGATACAGCAATATATACACCAGTTTTGCCTATCCACCGATTAACTCCGGCAATCAGACCACGTAATAAATGGATTGGGATAAGTAGGGGAGTTGCATTGAAGTCTTCAGTATATGTGTAAACGTTGTTACTTTTGTACGGTTGCTTGATCAATGAAGATTTACTAAATTGCTTGAATAACCTAGTGAGTCTATGAAGTATTAAAATAAATGTAATTATATTTTTTCGAAGACGAGTCATGATGAGCGATATTATTAAGTTACACGGCTACTGAAACATTATTATACCGTTTAGTCTATACTGGACACAGCAAACGGAGAAAAGGTAAACGGACTCTAAATTATTCACTGAGTAACCCGAATAAACAAGAACATCTACCACTGTACAGGTTAAATGGATACACTTTGGGATAAGGATGCACAACTGTTCTCGCTGATGTGTTTAAGGTGTTCGAGGACACTCTGAACCAGTTTCGGAAATATAAAAAAATCACGAACAGATAAGCCCATTTATACAGTGTCACCGATTGTTGTAACCTAGGATTTGTAGTTAATTAACTTTGAAATAGTTATATAGGAGAACTAAAGCCCTTTGGATCTTTTAGGCACTGTCCATATCTGTAAACACATCTATCGACGTCTCTGTATTTGTTGGCGATTTCGGGATGTACTCTGGGGAAATATTTGCTATTGTTTAAGGTGTGCTGTCCATAAAGATGTTTCCGAGCATCACTTCGATTATTTCCGACACAGTTCGTGAATCAACATGACCATCGGATCTGTCTCGGCTGATTCCGCACACGTGTTCGTGAAGTTCCGATTGTCAAAATAACTGAGTATGTCGAAATGAACTGTGTTTTCTGAGTAGGGATAACAAGTAGCTTTAGAAATGTTTTGTAAAATCACACACGTTATTGAACTGTGTTACGAATAAGATACCTTATCAATGGTTGGTCTCTGGGCCGCTCTAGATATGCATATTCATTAAGGGCTTTAGGAATTTGCATACATTGGTTAACAGCAAGCTTGTTCGGTCACATCTGATACAATATTAATGGACGACAGCACTAGAAGTCTAGCATATCAGAAAGTAAATGTATTGATTGATTTGTGTGTCTTGTTTACATGTCGAAACAACCGTTTGATTAGTAGCCACATCATTAGACACTGCTTGTATGCTGGCGACTAAACTTGTCTTGCAAAGTGTGTTGTATTTCAGCTCGTTTACTCTGGTGAAGTAATGCAACCTAATAGACTGTCCGCCTGGGTATAAAGCCAGACACCAATGTTGTATGTCCGACTGTTCAATCGAATAGCGTGTTGTTTTGGTCATATTTTAAGATTCATGAACCATTCGCAGAATAAGGACATGAAATTGTTTTCGTCGAGTACAAACTGTTCTTATGTAAAGCAATGCTCGAGTAAATGTATAACTGCAGTGTTATTAATACGTCAAACCATCTCACAAAGACTACGTTCATAAGCGGCCCCATTAACAGTGTATATACATATACTCTTAATTTATATAGTTTCTGTTTAATTAAGACCAATACGCCAATACTCACGCAGTCTAACGACCATTCAAAAGTTCACCTTGTGATGTGCATTGATTGTGAACGTTATTTTGGGTTGAATACAGTCGTGGGTGCGTATACAATGTATGTCGTTGATTTTCTGTATAAAGATGGAAGCGTATATATTTTTATTTCTTGTATTAATAAGTTGACCAGTTTATCAATCTCCAACATAGAATCCCTTTTCATTCAGTGTATACTATTTGGGGTCCAGCTTTCATGTGATATATACACTCCCAATGCTTGCTTAATGTATTCAAGAATGCCTTTTGTTTGGTATCACATCATGCATTTCAAAATAACAAAATACCCACATGCTGAATAGTTGTCCATGAGTTTATTACATGTATAGTTTTACAATTTTACCTTAACAGGTCTACTGGCTACATCAACTAGTGTGTATAACATTTCTTTTTGGAGTAATACATTTGCCTAATGTGCTGTTACACGTTAGAACTACAACACAAAGGTGTGCAGTTAATATCATGAACACAGTGTACTTATAGAATATGAACATGTATACGTATATGTAATCATCTGATTAAAGAATAAACAGTTTGTTATTTGACGAAAAAACAAATAAAAACCCACTTTGCCTCTGCCAAGTTCAATAACGTAAAAACATATTTTGGAAACTTCTAGTAAACTTGCGTGACTTTCGTGGAAAACACCACCTGTTTTAGAATAAGTTCGCAAACATAACCGTTAGCTATACTCACAAGGAAACAAATGTAAGTGTTCGGCATAAACAAGTAAAACGTACCTATTGCCTCATGTAAAGTGCCTGACAAAAGTTTGAGATATCTTCATTAATCATCGTAATGGTACGTTCATAAGTACCTCACGTAAATAATAATTGTACCGTATATAACAAGGTAGAACATATATGTCAAAATAAAACGCCGATGTTGAAATTTTCCAAGAGGTACATTCACGTGGAGTATAAATATTGCTTATTTGAAACACGTATGTAAATGTAAAGTTGGACATCGGGAGCACAGTTGTAGTGATGGAATGGTATACAAAAACAACACATAATGATACGGCTGTATAATAAAAAAGCGTACATGCACCTGCATCATGTGTGTAAATTGCGATCAAATAATAACAATCTCATGTCAACGAGGGAAGTAGAAAACATGTTCTAACTGGAAGTATACGCCACTTATGACAATCCAACGAACAGATCCCGCATTAATGAGGTCGCTAGTATAAAACCCTTAATGAATGGAATAAGGGTACCAGTAAACTGCAAAACTTGGCAGAACAAAAATGATCTAGAAATATGAATATGAATAGAACACGAGCTTGTATATATTCCTCGCATGCATTGTTATTCCCCTCAAATTACACAAACTTTATCATTTACACGTATATAAGTGTCTGATCACGTGTCAAAGTGTACTTAACCACGTGCCTTAAATAAAACGGTCATGTGATTAAATTTATACAAAGACACTAATCAAACGTAGTTTGTATAAGTCACGTGTCTACTTGTGTCTGGTAACTAGGACAGGCACGTGCGAGTGATGGATGATGTAATCACTGACGGAGCCGAGGAATGTTCTGCGGATCTTGCCGAGTCCACGTGTTCCGGTGATGATGAGTTTAGCGTTCTCCTCCTCGGCTATTTTACAGATCACCTCACCAGGTTTTCCCTGTCCGGTGCGGAACTTTCCTGTCAACTGAAACAGATAAAAGCAGGTCATTCCATTAAGAGTTTTAGTTGAGTTCACACATCGTTAATGGTTCACTTATTTACAAATAAATTCAAAATGTTCAGAAATTTAAATACACATGTAGTTCTTTTTACCATATCAGCCGTTTCAAGAACATTTAAAGTATGGGTCAAGCAGAAAGGTACATCATACATTAAGAATAAACGTCTAGAACAAGACAACACTATCCAAATATTGGCTCTCTAAAACTTCATAACCGTTGGCTATTTTTTACAAGCAAAATCCTTATTAAGTGAATACCTTTTGTTGTTGGATCTTTTCCTTGTATTTGGCTTCTAAGGCTTGGACTTTCGCTGTCAATTCCTTCAGTAGCTGGTCAACAACCGCTGGACCTGTTAATTAACATTCTGAGAACATGAGATTTGACATACCAGTTATTATGAAGAAATGGCGACGAAGAGCTATCTGAGGCAACTCGCCTTAAACGATTTAGTACCAGGATAATAAAGACGTATTTGCGGTATATGAATACATGTTGAAACATAATAAAACAATAACAGATGCTAAAGACAGTTTAAACGAGACGAGACGTTAAAACAGTTATTATAAAACGGCAGCGATTCGATTAAAACATGTGGTCATAGACGAAACGAATAGAAAGTGATCGGTTATTGATTCAAGTGCCAACATATTATACAAAACTACACTCAAGTTACATAGTACTCGAATTTATCTATCTATCTAAATTAACGATACATATAGCATTTCAATTCTCTGTGGCGGTTTTCAATGTGAATACCCTGCCTACAAATATTACTCATGCATGTATAAGAACTAGTTCCTGACATCTGCTCTCAGTACGTATTGTCCTGACGAATCTAATATTTCGAGAGAATACCCTCTAAATTCTGGGCTCAGACAAGGCTTACTGTTGTATTTGGTATTCATCTGGTTTCCTATTGATAGCATCATGTTGCGACTTCTCTCTATTACCAATACTACGTATCTAGTTTCATACAATGCAAATATGCCAACATAGTAGACACGCTTTTATACTCAGTAGATTGTTCCTTTGTTTCATCCATACAAAACTAGAAATTTCGTCTTAGGTGTTTTTTTCAGTATTCATAGATTGGTTTAAGTGGATTTGGGTCATTTCGTCTTCCGTTTGTTATTGACATCAAAATGACAATTACTGCATGTATGATTGTGTTGTGTTTGAATTCTCTCCGCTGTTTTAAATTTAGATTTCTATTTGTAAAACTTAAACGACATAACGATCAAGAACACTTAAAACTTAATCCTGAATTTAAATATAGAACATAACAAGAATGTGATTACGTGCGATAATAAATAAGTGTGGTTTTAATTAGATTATACGACTCATTTATGTGCACATAATTTACTAGTTAAACTCTTTATTGTACATGTACAGTTTAAAAATAATACAAGCAACAGTTATGTGTTAAATTATTCATTTACTAACACATTGGCCTTTCTAGTTTTTATATCAATCGTTCATCTTGTGTATAAGGAAGTTGAAACAGAGAATTATTGTTGACATATTATCTAGCAGATTAATGTCAGGTTATAGGTTATACAGGTTTCAGACACATATATTTTGTTGATACACATATTTACGTAACCTGGTGGTTGTTTAAGTTGAAATTCCACAAAGGTAGCTTTGTAACTAACCACTTCATCAGTTTTTCGAAATATGTACCCGGAACATATTAAAAGTACATACAACAGCATAGATTGTGTGCATTATACAGGTCACTCATATTGGTCAACTTTTAAAGCACCGAAACCGTACGTGCACATTTATAGGAAACCAGATAATTCGAACAACCGCTTTATTTTCAACGAGATAAGTTTGAACCATTGAAATATACACGTAAACAAGTGAACTCGATAACTGGAACAAACTTCCTAACGTGTTAATGGTAAAACATTGAAACGTACTTGGCAAGCGAACCCGATAATTCACAAAACCTTTCTAGATAACGAGTTACGTTTGAAATATTAATATATACGTGCACACAAGGCAAACTCGATCATGCGAAAAAAATTTAAGTTCAAGAAATTGACCGAAAAATACACGTTATAACAACTTAAACTATTTATTGTAAAACAAATGAGTGTATAAATTGTGACGTTGTTTCTAGTTCAGATATATCTTTGAGTCACGCACACGTATGTCACATAAGGTCGCACGTAAATGTATGCGTGAGTTCAAAAATAAACTACATTCCCTCCCCATTTTAACATTCTCTTATTGCTTGCTGACCAAATTTTCAATTTTCAAATATATTTTATTGGGTTATTTATATCACACACTTATGCAATCGTACTAAAACTGACGTCTTATGATTAAACCTATTCTTAATTATACTTCAACGTGACATTCGACCATCAAGAGTGTTCCCTTAAATTCGATAATTCGGTGACATTTTTAATTCTATTAGCAAATAGTCCGAGCATTCATGAGGCCATTATCAGTTACATTTGCACGTTTTCTGGAACGAAGGTTGTTTCCTTGCCTAAAACCTTTCTAGCTGAACATGTTAGATTTGAAGTTATTAAAACCTACTTTTCATGTGCGACGTTTTCGTCTTGTTAAAACCATTTTTAGTTCAGTACACATGATATAAAAGGATTAAGAAGTGCTTTTATTTGTATACGTGCATCCCAAAATATTGTTCTTATCATTCAATATGATTAACTAGATAAATTGAAACACAGGAAGGGCGTGTCCTTCAAATAAAATAGCATGTCACACATCTAAGATAATCTTTAACGGGACACAATTCAATGTAGCTCTGAACATAAACGTCAAGAACTGTTGTTAACTTGAAATGATCGAATCAATTTGATACAAGAGATTGGATTGGTTCCGTGACAACCTTTTTCGAAATGCACGTAAACCATGGAGTTATTTTCTTGCCTTGTTGTTTTTTCTTCAAAATTAAGGTTATGTCATGTACTGCTTTAAAAATGTTAATCTTGTTTTACACGAAGTCGTGGCATTTATGTGTTAATGAAGAATGTAAATTGCTAAGTATCTATAAATACATGAACCATTAAACACGCTTGTTATGTATCGCTTGTATTGTATCGCTTGTATTGTATCGCTTGTATTGTATCGCTTGTATTGTATCGCTTGTATTGTATCGCTTGTATTGTATCGCTTGTTTTGTATCGCTTGTATTGTATCGCTTGTATTGTATCAGCATGGCCTGCTGTTTGTTATAAAAAATAGAAATCAGACATGGCAGATAGACATATATATTTTAGATAATGTAGATAAAATATATACATATGTCAAAAGTAGACTAAAGCATGTATACTGTATAGTATACGTAAAACTGGTGTTGTTATCCAAAGCTTAACAAATGATGAAAGTTCTCTGGTTAAGTCATGGGTACAAAGGGTAAAGGTTACACGTGAGGGTAGGGTATAATTATAGGCCATCATATGAAATCAGATTCCACATATTGTTCGCTTCAATACAAACATCTCATGTCACGTAGAGTTCACAGTTAATTGTCTTCTATATTTTACTCGACACATAAATATGTTTATTTTGTACCATAGACGGTAAGTCAAACTGTAAGAGTGAAATGAAACCATAGACACATCAAACTCCTTATAACAATGCTGTTTACTTCATCTGCCAATGGTTAGGTATAAACTATAAGTAAAACGCACAGTAAGATTCGGGTTTTTTTCCAGCTAAATGTTTAACGCCAACACAGATTTAAATCTTTTGAACTCTTAAGTGTGTCTTTATATTTCTTTAGCGAGCCAATCATATTGCTTTGCTACATTTCGTGCAATGGAACACAAAACATGTAACAGATATCATAGTATGGTAGTGTATACCTTACTGCAGTTTTAACATAGATGCACAGAAGTAGTGTCTATACTGTACGTTTTACATTATATTATACACGCAACATTACACAGTATCAGTATCAGTAGTTATACCAACAGTATCAGTATCAGTAGTTATACCAACAGTATCAGTATCAGTAGTTAT
>ENA-OREC01001716-OREC01001716.1-marine-metagenome-genome-assembly--contig:-NODE-1716-length-11409-cov-11.350953_pt1 | contig 11409 bp, 5 predicted proteins | sample MGYA00248626_ERZ508543 | MGnify/ENA primary metagenome ERZ508543 (study PRJEB26211, sample SAMN05518279) | marine metagenome | isolation source: Puget Sound, Washington, USA | host: Bankia setacea... | reverse complement strand
AAAAGAACGACCTTCTAGTGTTTGGTGAATAACAAGCGATTATTTGGTTATTCCGATAATGGTGCAAAGTTTGGTAGAGATAGAATGTAAACTTTTTGACTTAAAGAGTGGATACTTTGTAGACGCCCAGCTGCCGGTGCTACCAATACAGTTGTTTTTAGGTGTAAAAACAATCTCTGTTGTGTACAGTTGTCTTACCTTGCTGAGTCCTTTCATACGTTTCAGACACACTGCCAGTAATTCCCGGGATTCAAGTTGTGCAGACACCCAATTCTCTGGCGGCTGTAGGTATCTGTAAGAAAAGTAAAAACGATTATCAAACAAGTGATGAGAGATGAGTTATTGTTGCCACTAGCCATGTATACCTCTCCAACCTGCCTAATATACTAAAGAGTACAAAGACAGGGACCTAAAGCTCTCTATATTGTTGGCACTAGCTTTTTTCCCATTTCTGTGGTCATTGGAAGAAATCTTAGTCCTTCAAGAAATCTCACATGTCCATCCTTGGTGACTATTTCACAAGTATCATAATTATCCGAGTCGCTGCAGTGAGAGGCAAGGCCTTTACCATGGCGCTAATTGGACAGCAAGAACTATTCCTCAGTTATCAAATGATCAAAGTGAGGGTGGTAGAAGTAGAATTAAGATGCCTTAACTTTTATCATCTTTCTGGATTTGCCAGCTTCACCCATTACATATATACTGGAACGAATGCAAACAGGTTGTCATTCCATTTGTTAATATACTCTACACTGTATGACGATATGTTATGTATTCGTTACCTAGTTGTATGATATGTTCTTACCTTTCACATTTCCTACAGAAGTAGAGCACAGCTTGTTTAGGGATTCCCTCTGATATATCAACATCAAACCTCAGACAGTCCACACACATGTTAGTTGGATTAGGTTCAATCTGTACACCACACTGACAACACAGGCTGTAATAAATAAACAACAGCATAAATAGTTAAACAGCAACAACAGTATTTACAGTCATTAAGATCTGAAGTCACAAGTAAGTCGGGCTAGTAAATCACAACATTTTACTAGCCCAAATGAAACTTCACTAGCCCAATTATGGTTACTTTGAGAATTTTCACAAGCCTGATATGAAATATATTAGTTCTTTGCTGTCAGACTACTGCTAATTTCCACCACGGTATTTGGTGGATGTTGTGCACCAGAGAGAAATAAACATTTGTCCAAAAGTCAGAGAAATCTTTACCATAGATTAAGATTAAGTCTTCTGTGTAGAACAAACATTTTATTTGTATAACTAATGACAATATTACATGTATGGCTGATAAGTTGCACAATTGCTGGTTCATTAAAGCTGACCAGGTAACTTTGTTGTGGTTAAATAGGTTTGTTCCTTATATCTTGTAATAAATAAGATGTCCTGGTAGACTCTTGATTCAGCCCACTGTAATATCAATCATGATGTGAACCAAACAAACCCCACTCAAGTGTTTGCACTATAATTGCTGTTCATAGTTATTAAATACATAAAACTAGGGATATCTTTTATTCATAGAAAACATGTCTATTTATATTTTCATTTTACTCAAATAACTCTACCAACTAACTGCACATTAGCAAATACAGGTGATTTTTTTAACACAGAACTGTAACTAATAATAACAAACGTGCCTGTCTAAAAAAGGTTCCGACTTGTAGATTTATGTATCAAAAGGGTGTTGACAGTAACGAATGTTATCGAATATGTATCGCTTGGGTAAACAAATGAAAGTGTCTTCCAAATGTCAGTGGTAAATCTGTAAATGTTTTTTAATCATCATCTTTCACATGATCTATGAAGCTTTATGCAATTTAGCAACACACTCTAATTCTTCACAGAACAACCTTGCATCTGTGATATTTTTACGTCAGAACATTCAGAGCCGAAAAAATCAAATCAATCAATAACTGTCAGAAATGTGCATTGGTTATTTCTAAAGAACAGACAAAAATGCATTTTGATTAATATACACAATGAAACAATTTAGAACATTTTTAGCAGCCTTTTTAATCAAAGACATCTTAAATTTCAGTCAAGGTTGCATACTATGGTTGTATATGTATGCAAATGGGGCTGGATTGTTTTTTATATGCTTTACATACTCTGCAAAGCTTACTCATTCCAGAGCTACGTTTCCTCATATTCTATATTGCAGCACAAAAGAAAATTGTCTAGGCAGCTACATGTATTTGAACTTCCTTTATTAATGTTAAATGGTGAAAATTGTTGCGTAACTGGTACAACTTGGTTATCTTTTAAGCAGATATCGGAAATAAAATTCCTGTATGTATACATTCAATACAGGGTAGTTTTGGCATATGTCTTAATGTTTGATGTGTCAAATGCAAGCTTTTTTTACTTTAGGGTTAAAAGCATGTAGCCTAACCAGTTGAATGGTCAAACAAAAATAATGCAAACTCTTAACAAATATGGCACAGATATTAACTATTTTTAAGACATAATGTATCAACAATCGGGGAAACAGCTAAGCAGCATATTTGCGTAAATACGCAATTAAAATTGAATAGACGGGTACTGATACACAGACGAAAAAGGCTGCACGCAAACAAATTTTCGTATACCGCGTTTTCTGTCACTAAATTGCCGAGACGCTTGCAAATACATTCACCTTACCAGTTATAGTCTTTAACAAGCGTCTAATGTGTTTAAATGATCATTGTCTAAAAATGGTGTCACACAGCCGATGGAAAGGTACAGTATCGAACTATACACAGCAGACACACTATTTTCAACCACAGAACACCACATCAGAAGCAAAGTAAATAGCAAGGTCAATTCTGAATAATGTGTTGAACAGTTTGGTGATTGACAGTATCGATATTGCCTTTGATCTTGTAAATGAATAGTTCATTTCAAAGGGTACAGAAACCAATGGCCCATTCCAGTAGTCGTGTAAACAACAAAATGTTCGAAGAATGGATAGAAAAGTTTCCGTGGCTGATTGTAAACAATATCAAAAACACACGACTCTCATCTGTAAAAGTGTTCACATGTCTAGCCTGTGTAGACACAATGAGAGTTATAAACACAAAGATGCTCGCAGACAAGCAGAGAAAGTTATTAGATCTGTTCACTGTTTACCAAAAGTCATTTGTTTTGAGGAAATATCCAATTACTAAAAATGCCCCGGGTATTAAAATATGTGATACCCAGTTGAAAAGTCCAATACTGAATTGATTAAAAAATCTTGGGTATTTCCCCATTGACTTGAAAGCTTATCTGTTTCTCTTAAAAATGAACACTTGCACCTTCTAAATCACTTAACGGGGACACTTAATTGGATTGTTTACACTCTGCAGCATGATTGTAGCCATTTGAAGAACTAGATCAGATTGGTGATCCAGACTAAGTGTAATTATTTTTTCCAACTCTCATGATTGATTGTCTTCAATTGTTTCTCCACAAGAGGTTTTACCTATATGTAACCGGGAGTAGATTTAAGGTGAAAAGTTGTTGGTAAAATGACAGGATGGCTCGGATGATGGCTCAGTAGTGGAAGAGTGTTCTCACTGTTAGCAAAAGGCCCTGGGTTTGAGCTTTAATTGTTGCACCTGCTTCATTTGGCTCCCAACATAAACAACCCACTGTGGTGAGATGGTTAAGTCTGTATATTCTTCGTGGAAGAATAACAAAATTCTCAGATTTCCCAACAGGAAATTCGTGGACGAAATTTAAATATCGGGGAAGTGTGTAACCAGGGTAGATTTAAGGTGAAAAGCAATTGGTGAGATGACTGGGTCGCTCGGTAGCTCAGTGGTAGTGTTCAAACGGTTAGCTAAAGGCCCTGGGTTCGAGCCACACGTTTTCACCTTCTACATATATTCATTGTACTAGAATAAAGATTGTTTACGACTGTTATGTGATCATATTTTCTCATTCATTTAATTTGGTGAATTATCAAAAATACCCCACCCACCATTTTTTATTACAATGCTAATGGATTCATGTGTTACACTATACTCACATGTAGTGGGTAGGTCGGTTGCTTTCATCTGTAACAAGCTCCATGTTAGCTAGGCTTGGTATGTAAGCAAGACACAGAACAGATACTTTTCTAACAACTTGGAAGTTTATACCATGTTTTGACAGTTTCAGCAGAGTTGTGAAACACGTGTGTTGTTTACGACTAATTTTATCACCATGATCTTACTGTTGAGTCGTTATCGTCCATCGATTGAAGTGCGTAAGCACATAACGCATGCAAATGGTGTTGCTTTCAATATATGAACACTACGAATTGTAGGACAAAAAGAACATAGAAAGAAGTTTTCGACTTTAAAAAATACAGACTTTAAAATGACAAAATAGTGTTACTGCGTAGAACAGTAGATGATAAAGTGAGGAAGAAATATTTGCATAAACAAATTTCATTGGATATAAAATAATGACGTCACAAATGTCAAAGGTAAACCCCGTTATTGTTTACATTTCTAAGGCCCGAAAGATATCCACAAATATCTAAATCATCGGATAAACATTTGTACCGAGGTATGACAACTTTTTAAGAATATTGCTTTTTGTATCAGTATCAATGATTATTTTGGCGTGGAATCATATTTTGACGTGGAATCCGACTTTGTTTACGATACGGGGTATTCCCGGGGAAGAATTTGCTTAGCTTTTAATGTCGGCTCACAAATGATGTTAATCCTTAGTTTTGGTGCACAAGGCTCTATCTAAATTGCTCTCCGTTAAAGATACTGGCTTTATGTTAAAGCAGGCAACCTTCTGTTGCCTAGTCGTATCATAAAGAATGCAAACACACTTCTTCCCTCCAACGTAAACACTTGGCTACATAGTGTGTAGACGCGGTCTATGCCGTGTAGCAATGAGACTAGGAACGACCTTCGCGAATTTCGTAGATTTTTAATGCATAGTTATCAGAAAAACGACGCTAGCTTGCAATTTGGTGCCCCAATGGATAAACAATTTGACAATCTCCTATTCTGCTGCAGAGAGATGCTTAAATTGTTTAAGTTATTGATAATATTTTGTTGAATTTAGCGGGAAAGGAAGTGGCATATTTTGACACAATGGGCGAGTCCATCAGTTTACACACTCAAAGCTGGAGGGGCCACAGGATATGTTTAGCCCTGGAAACGATGGACTCCATTCAAATAAATCTCAAATGATACTTGATCTCTCAATGATGTAGGATTTTAAGCATTCAATCGACGTACACTTTCTACTTATTACTCCCAAATTAGTTTTATCCAACGTTGTTTTTGTAGAATAGTGTTAACATTTCACGCGTATCCCCCTTTGTAATTAATAAACTCGTCTATGCTATGAGTCGCCATTTGTAAACGGAGACACCGGACTGTGTATTCAAACCTGTGAAATACTTTTTCCGTTTTTTCATGAGAACTACCGCTGCAAACTTATTGAAATTTGGAAATTTAATCGAGAGCGTGAGTTTGTTTCGTAATTTAAATCTTTAGAACATGAATATGGCTGAATTTCGCCGTGGTTTATTGTTAATTTCCAACTTACGTGCGCAATGAAGATGTTTACTAAAGCTGTATGTGTAGATTGTTGGGTTCTGTGATTTATATTCCGATTGGTGTTATTCTAGTTTGCCTAGTTTAACCGTGGGTGGGGTATTATTATTTATAATTAATACATAACATAAGATAATGAGACGAAGAAGAAACAGCATTAATGAAGTATTTAAGCTATGCGTTAGAGAATTGTTTTGTGTACACCCACACCCTATTTCAAATTGCTTTAGTAAGTTTTAATCTTGGCTAATTATAAATGAAAGATGTAAAATGAAGTAGCTCAATTTGTTTTGTAACCTTTTTTTAAGAATTTGTTAAATGTTTGTCAACTCAATAATGTTCAGAAGGTGAAATGAGTATGTATATTGTATCAATTTATTTATATAACATTTATTGTAATTTATTTTCAGATTGAAAGTAACCATGTAATCCCAACATGCAGCGTACACCTATAGACGAACCACAAGCGAGAAGATTGTCTGTGAGTGAGGGAACACCTAGTTTCCAAGGCGGTCGACTGATACCAGGTTCTGTAGCAAGGTTCGAAGGAGAGAATATGTCGGGCGGTCTACAGTATCCACCAATACAGGGATTCCCGTAAGTAACTGTATATAACGTAATTCTGTAAAATTTGACCATTATAATACAGTATGCAAGAAGAAATATCATAAAGAGAAGTGATATGAAAGATGGAAAACAGACACGGTCACGGATATGCCATATAGATACACGTGAGAAGAACAGGAAAGAAAAACACAGCTGTGATACCCCATCGAGACCAGTAGATTGAACTCTCCCGCTTGCGTGGCGCTACCAAAGACGAGTCTCCGTCGGCACAGCTAAGAGCCCCAACGAGATACCACAACTGGAGGAAATCCCCATTAGAAGGGTTGGGTGGAGAGCTCCCTCTTGAATTGTGCCAAGGATTGAACCTCAGCAACTAACTGAGGCTGGTAGACTGTTCAAATGTATAATTGTTCTTGGGAAGAAGCTAAACTTGAACTGGTCAGAAGATGGTTGGTAGAGGTTGAGCTGGTAACCTCAGTACTGATTTCTTGACAACAAAGGTTCTAGATCAAGATAAAGAATGTTCTCATCACTGATTGGACTTGAGTTGTGACAAGTCTAAACTCTATCTGAAATTGAATGCCAAGTTGTTTATTCAATCACTGGAAAGTTTTGAAAATAATTGTTTAAACACTTTTACTCCACGTTTTTGATTACTTTGACTCACACTTTTATCTAGCAATGGTTAACACCTGTATACTATACACCAACAAGGAGACGGGCAGTGTCAATAGATAGAAAGGTTGAACAGTAAACTTGGTTTATATGTATAGGATCTATTTCAATTGAAAGACCTTCTGTTAACTGAGATTGTATTGAGCTACATTGATTAACTTACTGAACACAAAGTTTCATGTCTTTGTACGTTTGTTACAATTCACTGTTTGGAGAGGTGCATGCGAAAAGAGAATGCAGTAGAAAGTAGAACCTCTTTTGCATTCACTCAATAGTTTGTAATGGCTTTAACCAGGAGTATTTATTTACAGTGTTGGTCAGGCCTCCCATCCTCACACATCACCTATACAACTGTCCACTGCTGCAGCCATGGCAGGGGCTCCTACACATGGACTTCCTACTGGACCTACACCTCAGGTAACACACTATATCTTGTATTTATCCATGGTCAAACAGTGTCTCTCGGCTTACCATTATGACAAGTGGTATTGGTTTCAAGACAGCTGTTTTACCTTACCTTGTCAGTCTATGCAAAAGATACTGGTCCTTGAGTCATGACTGGTTAAGAACTGTTGTCGATTCAATAACTAACTTGGCATCTAGTAATTCCCTTATTCTTGCACTTTCTCAAGAATTATGATGTGATTAATTAAGTAATTGATAGAAATAAGAATAGAAATAGCTCAAAGTCGGAAGTCATTTGGCGTTGTGGCATGGATGAAATAACATTACATTACAAAAGATTATTAAATTGGAATTTCCAGCTTAGCAAGTTACAAAAAAGTTTTTAGAACCAATAAAAGCTATAATGAGCCGGACAAGTTGAGACTTTGCATTTTTTCGTCAGTCCCCTGAAATTTGATTTAAGAAAAATGCAAAAGTTTAACTGCAGTTGGCTCATTTCTCAAACATAAACAGGGAACTAAAATTATATTTATCGTTTCGCCCTGAAACTAGTGGGATGCTTGACAAGTGGACATGTTGATAATTCTCTTATAAATGTGTTTGTTATTTGTTGTGGAAGCATTGCCAGATTTTAATATGTTAAATGTGTTTTTTTGTTTGTTATTTTACAGGCTCATGCAGCTCAGGTCCAGGGGCAGCAACAACAACAACAATTCCAGAGGTTAAAGGTTGAAGATGCACTGTCATATTTAGACCAGGTGAAACTACAGTTTGGGAACCAGCCACAGGTGTACAACGATTTCCTTGATATCATGAAGGAATTCAAATCACAAACGTAAGTGTTAAATGACAAATAGTTGAGCAGTGTTGAAATGGCAATATCCATAGCAGTTTTTGGTTGAAGATAAGACTTTGGGACGAGATAACAGTCCCATGCTCATCACAGATCTGAGACGGTTTGCTTTTTTCAAGATGTTTATTTTATACTTATTTATTTTAGTTCGATTGTGAAACAAGCAATATTTGCTTATGTAACTCACACTTGAATCCGTTACTGAAACCAACCAGTACTAAGCAATTAGGGTAACTCTAGACTGACAGGGATCCAACAATCACAAGTCAGACAGGCTACCAACTGTGCCATGTTGCCCCTATAACATTTCAAGATGTTTCTAAGTAAGGATTCTTAAGTTGGGAGGGATACTTTAGTCCACAGAAACTGGCAAAAATAATTGACATTGAACTCAAACTGATTTCAAAGAGATTTTTTCTTATCTTTATGTCCAAGAATTATAGAAACAAAACCCACTAACATTTACTGGTTGTGTTCTTATTTTGTTCAGTTAAATAGCCACACTGGAACAGTTATTAGGACAGTTTTCAGTCTCTTTACTTGCCATGTATATCTTCACATTTTCAGTTCAGTTCCTACCACGTAGTCTTTGTTTTTCATTTTAATACTTGATTTAGTAAGAGTTTGCTATCTTGTAGATATTTTGATACGGTTTATATAGTAACAGTAACAAAAGTGTTTTTTCTTGGATGTTAAGTGCTATGATGTATTTCCTTGTCAACTTTAAGTATATATTCATAACGCATGTATTTCATAAATGAACCATCAGTCAAAGAAACCACTTTGGTTAAAAAAATTATTCAATACAATGAACTACCTTATCATGTATGGGAGGGCACTCTTGCTTAACCAGGGAAGTTTCCAGAGTTATCTTTCCAGAGTAAGAAATCCAAGCTTTTTTCCTCACAAGTTTCAAGGGGAAGCCACCTATAAATGGCTACAGTTATATAGAAAGACTAACCCATGCAATATGTTCTTGACTTTTCCAGGATAGACACACCAGGTGTAATTAATCGTGTATCAAACCTGTTCAAAGGGCACCCAGAGTTGATTGTAGGCTTCAACACGTTTCTACCACCTGGCTATAAGATAGAGGTCCAAGCTAACGAGATCAACGTTCATCAGCCAGGCCAACAAACTGTGTCTATCTCTACACTGAACCAAATGGCACAGGCTGCTGCCCAACAACACGTAAGTCTGGTCTAGAAGTTGGGTTGGATACTAGGTCATTTGCACTCTTTAAAAAGATAGAAGCAAAACCAGAATTTTTTTGGTCTTCATATTTTATGTTATTAACAGAACTCGTTTAAACTTTATAATGCACCAACCATCCTTAAGCTGATTAAGAACTCAGCTAAGGTCTGTAGTATGGATTATTTCCTGATTCAACTTTAAGCCAAGAAGTGGAAAAAGTTGTCCTGTCCGTTTCCTAGTCTGTATATGAAATGTGACTTCCATTTGTGTTCTCAAACCAGTCAATACAGCTCAACAAGAGCAATCCCAGTGTATTTGATAATAAGTAAAATGTGTGCTATAATTTTTTCCACGAAATTTGTGATAAAAGATTTACTTATGCTCAAAATCAATTGTTTACATATATTCCTGTGTACTTTATAGCCCAAAAAAGTACTTATAAAATCATGTCCTTGTGGAATATAAAGAAAACTAAACTTGATTATATAGCCTAATAGTCATAAAATAATCGTCCAAAATAATATTTAACAAGTCTGTCATAAACCATTTTTAGTACTGCTAGTAAATTTTTCAGTAGGAAAACTAATGTTGTGGGTTTTTTTCTTTCCAATTTAACACAGGATTCGTTCATATCAAGCATTTATTATAATATATGTATGCTCATTTCTTTATAAAATCATTATGAAATTCAACGGCATAATGTCCATGTTTGTTTTATACTGTATAACTCTTTAAGTACATAACACTGACATGGTATCTTGCTATTGTAGAAGTCAATCTCAACTCTTAACCAGATGGCACAGGCAGCTGCACAACAAAATGTAAGTGTTGACTAGAAACCAGTAGTAAAAACAACTTCAGTGTTAATAGATGACACAGTAACAAGATCAATTATCAATATTGTCTGCAGAAGTAAAATTATATAAGTGCCGGATTCAGGATATAATTTGTTATGTTTCAACTTACAAGGATATCGATTAATAAATACAAAAACTCTACAAACAAACATTGGATAGATGTATATTAGTATTTATATCTTTACTAACTTTAGATATAACAGGGGGGGTATATAGAAATCACCCTGTTTAACTGTCCATATTTCTCGTAGGTGTAATTCCGTTAGAGATAAACTAGTTGAAACATTACACAGTTGCAGTTTACAACCTGATTGTGTATAGAGAAGGATAATCTGGGTCAAAACTAATTAATGGAAGATAATAAGTAGTATGGGATGTGAGGGTTTTCCTTTTTTTTATTTCCCTCACAATTCTAGTTTATAAAGGAAAATCAAAACATACGATACAATACATTTTTTGTTCTTGTCTGGCTAGGTGTTAAAACCGTGCACCAAAACTCTTTGTCATTGGTTAGCTGATCCGGTGTCTGAAGGCCCCTTTATTGTCTGGAGAGTCATGTAAAATCATTTGTTTTAAACTTATTCATTGATAAACTTACTATGTTTCTACCTAAGATTTGCATTGAATAATATATTTGTTTCAATCTAGAATGTCTAGTCTAGTGGAGTTGAAGTCAGGTCTAGTACATTCCTACAAGGTTTACTAGTCCACTGGTCTTATCTTATGTGGCTAACTATGATTGCAATATCCTAGAACAGATCCAGTCGTGTTGACTGATCTTCATGGTTTTATTATAATCACAGCAGCAGAAACCCTTGCAGAGTCATGTGACCAACCCACCCGGTCATGTGACCCAGCCTTCCCAGCATTCTTATCACCAGCAGCCACGCCAAGTTGCCACGGAGACGGGAGGAATGGCGGGGGGAGCACAGAATGCAGGACAGACTGGACAACAACCTGTGGAGTTCAATCATGCTATTAACTATGTCAACAAAATAAAGGTGGGTGGGGTTTGTACTACGGCATGAACAAAGTGAATCCATTACAAGCACAACTCATGTTTGAAATCCAGGAGCCCTTTTTATAAACGTATTTTATGTACAATATTATCATAGCTCCAAACTAAACAGAAACTTACACTTTGAGTTGAAATTATTCCATGCATTAGTTATTACTGATTTATAGGCCTCTAAGTTGCAGGGCTCGTTACATGTACAGTGTGTCTCACTTTAACGTCATACAGTGTGTCTCACTTTAACGTCATACAGTGTGTCTCACTTTAACGTCATACAGTGTGTCTCACTTTAACGTCATA
>ENA-OREC01001715-OREC01001715.1-marine-metagenome-genome-assembly--contig:-NODE-1715-length-11409-cov-11.801359_pt1 | contig 11409 bp, 7 predicted proteins | sample MGYA00248626_ERZ508543 | MGnify/ENA primary metagenome ERZ508543 (study PRJEB26211, sample SAMN05518279) | marine metagenome | isolation source: Puget Sound, Washington, USA | host: Bankia setacea... | reverse complement strand
ACCTCTAGTTATTGATACAAGCTCGAATTAGTGAAGTACCTCTAGTTATTGATACAAGCTCGAATTAGTGAGGTACCTCTAGTTATTGATACAATCTCGAATTAGTGAAGTACCTCTAGTTATTGATACAATCTCGAATTAGTGAAGTACCTCTAGTTATTGATACAAGCTCGAATTAGTGAGGTACCTCTAGTTATTGATACAAGCTCGAATTAGTGAGGTACCTCTAGTTATTGATACAAGCTCGAATTATTGAAGTACCTCTAGTTATTGATACAAGCTCGAATTATTGAAGTACCTCTAGTTATTAATACAAGCTCGAATTAGTGAAGTACCTCTAGTTATTAATACGATATTGTTTTATTTGTGTAGGACATTCTGAGTAAATGGAGAAATCAGTTGTAACAAAGGTTAGTCTAGTGTTGAGGTGTGTACACAATTATTTTACCAACGAAACTTGAACTGTAGAGAAATGATTCAGAAGCATGTTTGTTGACTTACATTGTACCGAGTGTATATCGGCTATGTGTGACTTTCGCCCCTCGCCCGGAGAAGGGTTGTTGAGTTTATACCGCAGTCTGTTGATTTCTTCTCTCAGTTCTTGTATAATGTTGGTATATTGGGCGATATGGAAGGCCACGTCAGTCACATTACGTCGCACCTGAAAATATATCATCCTCTTTATAAGGTCATAAATACTAGTTACTATACATACCTTGTATTATGCTTGATTAACTAGGAGTATAGATGGGTTTCCTTATAAAATGTATACCTTTTCGCGGAAATGTATATCTCGAGAAATTAATGTTGGCGTCGACAATCACCATACACAACGAACAAAAACCACAACACTAAATAGCATGTTCAGTATTGATATGAATCCCTCAAACTGATTTGTGTTACATTTTATTGTTAGGAAAACCACCCGTTGGTCTGTTGTAAAACAAAGATGTGAAATCAGTTCTCCATTTATTGTTTTCATTTTCCAACTTTAGCACGCGCAGTATCTTTATGACGTTTAGATATATTGACACTGTATTACTGTAAATATTGATTCGCCATTGTCATATAAATGCAGAAAGAAGACACATCAATTGAATGACAGTCAGTTAACTAAACTCAGGTGCGTGTATCTTTATTGTATGTGTGAGTGTTAAAACCTGCAAGCATGAAATTGGCAGCACGAACAAGTACTCAACAAACAAATCGCTGTCATACAAAGATCATGTTACTGTTTGATTCGTCAGCGCAAACAGTAACATGTTCCGGCTTTAAAGGCTTGATAAAACACGGCCAATGGTTTTTACATTGTTAGACTACAAACAAAACATGAGAGTGTGCCAACGATGTACTTTTCTAAGTGTTCTCCAATTTCATTATAGCTGTATTCACCGCATATACAGTTGTTAACAACCGCGTGTGAATTATCTCTTATTAGAAAGAACTTTATTTGTTGCGATTTTGTTTAATTTCTTTGTTTTACCGACTTGAAGCGTATTCTGCAACTCAGAAATTGTTAGAATCAGTCACTGGTCTTTAATGTTTACCTTAGTTTTGATATGTTTCGCTCTGTCAGCGTATACGAGTGTATTTCTGGACTCCTCAAAGTGTATACTGGCGGGGGAGATGTGTGCAATCATCACAGTCTTACAGTTACCACCTAATGCGTCCTTCAACAGCCGGGTCAACTTGCTATCCCTGTAGTTAACATAGCCTCGTCCATTTTTGTCAGCTGTAATAGAAAATGATACCACGTTTAATATACGTATATGTATATGCCAAAATGTGCATCTTTGGTAGCATAAGATCCGCACTATAATGCTTATGCTAAGCCGATCTTTTGATGTGTATGAACGGTTGCCAGAACAGAAGAGAGCGACCATGACAATATATCTATTAACTCAAATCAAGTGCACGATAAATAAGTTTACAGAAAATGATTAACAATTCTCAAATAAATATTAAATCATCGACGCTTTCATTTCTGCATGGTTATTGGTGGATTGCACTGTTTTAATCTACGATGGGTCCCAACCGTATTTATGTATATGTATTGACTTGACAGCGATGAGATATAAATCAAATACTGTGTATTACTACACTACAATAAACGAGGCCCTATAAAGTAGTACCTAGAACAATGACTACCCGTTGCGTATTAAATCATATCAACGGTGTTCAACATGGCGTTAAAGCATTAATAAATAATTCACAAGCTGGAGATTCAAACAGATGTCTCTAGTGGGCATACGTTTTCAGTCAAGGATTTTTACCTGAGACATAAAGTTAGAAAATAATTATAATACATCATTGCTTAAACTAATAACTTCCAGAGGGCCCTTGGATTTTGGTTTTGAAAGTAAATTAACTTCAGCGAGTGCCCACGAGTGAACGTTGTACTTTAGCGTGATAAAAAAACGTCAAAGGCATAGCAAAGTTAGTTCTGGATGTGCAATGGTAGTCATAAGCACAGTGTTAGTTTATTAGACCAGCTCTTTAAGTTAATAGAACCGTACACAAAACGTTATTTTCATGCAATGTCAATGATCAGTCGATGGTTTATGGAGTAACAGATGAAAATGTCAAAAGGACACGGTTCCACACATTGAATAGTAACACCATTTATGGGCATAATTTGGGCGTGTGTCTTCAGGAAAAACAAGTTGTTATAGGTGTTAGTTTTGCAAAATGCTAATACAATTGTTTCCAAAAGTTGCCGAAATGGCTTGCGTCGTGCGGAAAAATGAACCTCAATCAATATTACATTTGTTGACGTGATATAATAGAGGCTACGGTAATATGAGAAATCATAATGGCATGCACTGGCTGCGTTCACACATCGAGGGAGTGACTCGTGCTCTGATGTGTGAATCCCCTTTGTAAGATAAGTAAATAATATACGAGCTATGGCATGAATTTGCTTTCATAGAAAATGGTTGTAACAAATCAGGCATATCTATTGACTGTCAGTTCGACTCAGTCATGCTGGTTGTTTATATAATTACCATTATACATTTAACATGAGATAAAACAATTGCAACGTTCATTATGACACGTACTGTTTTATGTAGCGTTTTATGTAATGGGTCACGTAACACTTGTTGTTTACAAGTTACTAAGCAACGAGAGATAAATTATAGAGAGAACAAATATAATTTCGTTTATTTCACACTTTTAATTAACGAATAATCTGACAATTCAGTAGAAAGGTTATTTTTATTATAATTACCAGCTTTACTATTACTGTCATTTTCTAAGAACTTACGAACGAATTCATGAATGAAGCCTTCCACGATTTGAGCTGTTTTTTTATAATTATAGATACACTTTCATTTAAATAACTTTCGAGCTTAAGCCATGTAGTAAAACGAAAACAATGTTAAACTTATATGGACTAGTTTCTCTGTGTCTTTAAATTAACACAAACTCGAGATTTTGAGTAAGCCGTTTGAAGTTGTATATCATCTTTTCTTCCTTATTTACTATTTACATTTATAACGTAGGCTCTATTTAGGATGATAATTATAAACCAAATACTTCTCTATAACATAGACCATACCGATAGATTAAACCTTTAGACACGTTCAGAGCCAGATTATTTGTAAGTTCTTTTTCAAGTCTGTGTTTCTTATTTTGCATTTTATTATACTTTGTACATTCAATTTTAATCAACCCGCTCTGTTGTATAGAATCAGTGTATGTTTGTACATTGGTAGAGGAGTCACATGAATCATTAACTCTCATTGTACTAAATAAATACAAATTAAATAAACTCATTGTTCGGTTGAAGTATACAATTTTAGGGCCATTCCACACTCGTTATGTCAAATTCGCTTATTGTCAACTTTCCGGTTGTGTCCAATTAATGTTCAAGTCCCAAATTTCTTCCTTATATTGTGTATACAGTATGTCTCCGTTTATATACAATTCGAATGTCTCCAATTCTCGGCTACATCAAATAAACAGCTGGTCCCATCAAACCCTTATACGTGTATATAATCTACTGCTTTTTTGTGTATTGTCTTACTTCTAACAACAGCTACATCTCAGTACAGAGTCAGAATTAGAAAGCATGCCTTTAATTTGACATTATTTAGAATGCATGCGGCAACGTGTATTTTACGATCGTTTTTATCTTCATCAAAACAGAAACTGTGTCTTATATCAATCAATTAGAGGGTGTTTGGTTTGGAGCTCTAACGAAAGCTGCTTTTCACTCCCTGTTATTTGTAATTTAGCTTTTACTCATACATTATAAAGGTTCGTACATCATATGTTGATTCTACAATGATATATACCAGTCTTAAATCAGCATACTACTCTTACATCAGCGTGTCAATGTTTAGCTTTTATGCCACGAAACATTTTGTCTGCCGTAAATGCAAATCAATCAGGTGTCATGTCAATGCACACATTTTATATTTCACAAACGATCTTCCTTGTTTTTAACGTACCATTCGTTAGCCAGCTTTTCATCTTCTTCTTTGACTTCTGAATCAATTAGGTGCCGCCCTATTCCCTTTTTATTGTCAAGACTGCGGTAGATGTTTTCAATCTTAAAACACCGCTGATATTTCACTTATTACCTGTCTGCACAAATTACTCATCAGTCAATAGCAGAACATTTGATAATTATATACCACTCTATTCTGAGCCGATATATCACCCTAAAGTTATCTCCCCTTATAGCCAATCAATCGGTTACTTGACGTCTTGGAATGCTATAAATACAATATACCACGGTAGAATTCAGTATACCATTGTTACTGTTACCAATCAACTAAGTTAAATTGTCGGCACTCCCATAGTTTAGACGCTGTGTAAAGCTGTTACTACACTACTCCACGCTAACATTCAGTACGCCATGGTTATGTTACCAGTGAAATAGGTTTTATTGTCGGCACTCGTATTTTGTTCAGGATGCGTTTGGTTTTGAGATTCAGTAAACAGATCAAAATAAATACAAATCAGAACATAATAAATACTGACTTGGCCTACACATTGCAGCGTAGACCTTCTTAATGTTACATTGACTTTTGTATGATGGCGATGACGCAACTGGCTTCCATTTTCTTCATCTGGACTGTTTGAGAGAGTTAATGGTGATCAAACGTTTCTAAATACTGATCGACAGCCTTACAGATAGACCACTGTCGCTTGCACCAAGTGCGTTATACTGCCTGCTTAATATTCGGTTTTGGGTGGCCATTTACGTCACAGCCGTTTCCAATGCTTCTAACTGGTCAATACATTTGCATATCGCATGAGCTTTTATGGTAGTGTAATAAAAAGTGTTATTGTTGTTGCAGAGCAGGGAACCGTGTGTACTTTTCTTAGAAGTGCATTTGAAACACTGGGCTAAAGTTTGATCGATACATGTAGGTTGCTTGGTGTTAATAATGTCTAATGTTTATAAAAGTTGCGCTTACAAGACATATGGAAAGATGGACGACCAGACAGACGGAATTCAGGTTGACTCCTGTGTACCACCACATAACTTTGCTTTACACATTCTATGATATCGTATCGATAGTGTATTAAACATTCAGTCCATTTAAGAGAGATTCACCTTTTAGAAGAATATCGTACACAGTATGAAGGGTGTTCCAAAGAGATCGACGCTAAATGTTTGTTTTGAAACCAAGTTCTAGTCTTTGTCTATGTATCAGTATACACGTCCTTTGTTGTTTTTATCAAAAGAATCGTTTGGAAACTACCGTATCATATTGATCTAAATTGACTTAAGTTCATTGATATGACATTGAATCAAGCCGCCTTGTTATATGCAGAAGGATAACCACAGAAGAGTTAGGTTAATGTACATGTGAATCTTCAAGAAAGCAAACACGGGGTCATTCAATAACAAGGCTGAAGTGTATATATATAGAACGTTAAATACAACCTGCACCACACGCGTCTCTCTTTTTATGTGTCCACCATGTCAATTATTATACATGGTTAGATTGGACATTGTTTATAAATGACAACTTTTCAAAACGAAGCGGTACCTGTGTTCAGTGTGTTATAAACTTGCAAAACAGACAACGATTTGTACGTACTTAAGGCGTTGATACAGTTGCCCAGCGCCAAGAGAGATCGGTTTATATGGGCTCCTTCTACCATTCGTTTGCCTCTGTTGTGTGTATTGGCCGCCCTTTCTGATCCCGCCAAATCAATCAAGAAGAGCTTCCCTGTACGGACCTCTTGCATTGTGTTCTTGGTTCGGTTCTGTTGCCGCACGATGACTTGGAGAACGGCATGAGAGCGCGAGGAGGTCTTGTTTGCGGCGGTTGGCTCCTGGGTTCTCTGTGTGTTTCCTTGTAATAGAAGCCTCATAACCTGAAGTTAAAGAAAACCCAAATATGAAAACAGTTAGCTATATTGTATTGTTTGCACTGATGATGACACTCCTTACTAAATCTAAGTCCATATTTTGAACCAAACAGTATTCAGTAATAAGGGTTAATCCATGTGCTCAAGCGAAACCTAGTTAAACAAGTTCACTATTTCAATTCAATAACAGTGTTTCCGAATACAATACTTACTAAATGTCCTTACATTTCCTAGTACATATTCACGTTATAGTGACACGATTCAGAACAATTCAGAGGACATTTACCTATCATATACGTTATAAACGTTTCGTCAAGCAATTAAAAGGGAAACCATATACAATCTAAGACTACTAGTATTGTATTCACTCAGTAACAACATAATAGCCGTAAAAGTACCCATCTGTTGACCTAGATAACACGACAAAGACAGCCAGTGTCATAATACCATTGTGACCTTGTCCTTGTCTTCTCTAGACTGTTCTGAGGTACGGTTATATTAATCCCTCTCTAACAACAGCTAATTACTAGTTTTATCTAATATGCGCTTATATCCAGAAGTAATGATCCAAATATCACTTCTGTAATTTTACCCATAAAGCAATTTCGTTAATTCGTATCATTACGTCACATTCCGTGAGCCAATTGAATCGTTAGACGTAGATTGTGTACTCTTTATGTTGTGCGTACCTCGATTCTGATTGGTCAACGAATGATGTTTAACTAGTATATACGTTACCGACCACTGAAGCTGATATGCCGTTCTTGTCTTTGTCTTCGATTCTAGTACGCAGTGTATTGAGATGAGAAGGGATTATGAGGAAAGGCTTATTTTCCAAGTAATGAAAGAGTAATAACTAGGTCACACAATGCCTAAATAAGGAAGAAACCCTAAACCTCGGTAATTATACCCTAATAAAAAACGTAAATATATATTGGAGGTGTTAGCGTTCTACTAGGTAATGATTCATGTCAAAGCCATCATTATGTACAACAAGGGGTAATATTTCAGCACATGTTCTAGTTAAAGTATACTATTGCAAGACACAAATAGGGACAAGTGATGAAGACACAACTATGGGGGCAAAATATCGAACAGATTGGTATTTGTGTTATTTGTTTGAGATAAGAACTGTGTGGACTCATGTTAGAGTATATAGGCGAATATACCTTATCTTTATCTTATGTTATGCTGAAATACATGCAATAATAACTTTTCTTAAACAATTTAATCATAAAAAAACGTACACGAGTATTGTTAAACAAGTTGACACTATCATGTTTTAACCTGATTTGATAAAGAAAGAGATTGGCATTCACTTTTCTTTTACATTTTGCGTTAACTGTCCATCAGATTTGAAACTGATTTAATAGGTTTCATAGACTCGATTCAGGTTTGAAAGATTCTTGCCACAGTAACCTCCATTGGCAAGTCCCCACCTCAATGTTCGTAACCATAGACAACGGTGTCAAAGTGTACAGAACGATATTGTGCAATCAGTTGTGACATTTAAATAGCCACCCGTTATCGACAATGTCCGGAAAACGTTCCCCATTAAGGACGATAACTCTAAATTTGGAAAGGTCAGCGGTGATTCCGATATTGGACATTTTGTTGAGCAGGGACTAGAGCTTCAAACACAAATTCAATCAGCGCGGTAGTGATATGGGGTAATCAATGTGGGTATTCTGTTTCAAGTGTGAACTTTCGACCCGGTGTAAGGAAAAACAAAAGCACAGTGTCTATTTAGAAAGCGCCCTCATCAATTGTTTTAAAAACAAGCGTTGTATTTTTAGACTGTTTGGAATGTGTTACACAAAGTATACTGCCCGGTCTGAAAGTGGTTTGGTTATTTGTTTTTTTCGTATTGACACTCATATGACCCAACTGTTTGGTACTTCGTTTCAATTTCAACTTTCTAATACAACACTTATTTGACATATTTGACTAGAGATGTACAGATACAAGGGTGGACAATATAAAACTATATATATGGGTAACACACCTGAATAATTGCCCTTATTTTGCTGCCATGTTTGTTGAGAAGACCCGCAATCCCAGGTCATACCTAACAAGACCCCAATGACATCACAATTAGCCATTAAAATGTTGTACATTGGACTTCACTTTATTGACTGGTTATTGTCAAAGTTTACTGCCAGCCCAAAATCAAAAGGCATGTACATACAACACGTGTTTGCTATATTTGTACGTGACTAAATTATCTTCACCTATGCAGGTCAGTGATTCAGCAAATCAAATTTTATGCGCGGAGAGATGGGGGTATAGATTCCTTTCAGTTGCAGGTGGTCTCCTCTCACTCGATACTCGTAAAACGTATGTTTGTAAGGATTTCTACTTGTATTAAACACTATTACAATGAACACGACTCCCACTGCGCAGTATTGATGAATTTTCACGAGCTCATCAGGTTCTGTTAATATGATTTCGAATTGTTTAGATTAACATCAGACCGTTACAGTAGATTGAATTATTGGATGTTTATCTACTTCTTATTTGTATCTAGTTACAACGGTGAAGTTAACAATGACATTGACAGAATCTAACGTACTTTAACCAATTAAACCAACTCATTTCTAGATAAGCAGTAAACCACCGGAAACAAGCTTATAGGTTTACAAGAATGCCCGGATGTGAATGTATTGTCTCTGCACACGCGTAATCTCTTCAATTCCTGCAAGCCTCTTCCTTCAAGTTGCTTCCATTTCCTGTCATACACCATTGCGCTAACACATTCGTAGTCATGGTAACTCGGGTCAAATAACAACATCACACTCGCATCACCATGACAACTTATGTTATACGACACTGCTTCATTTGTATTACTCATAGCAAACGACATCAACACCTAGGAACGCAACACAATGCAGTGAAACATACGCTATGAATATTTTATACAATTCATAACGACGGGCATAACTGGTTGCCTTTTTTTCATGCACATGTTTTATATTACCACTTCGACGGTGTAAATGTGGAAATACTAGTATACACCGTAGAGAAATCGCAACTCGACTCAAACCAATGAAATGCCTGTAACTTGTTCATTTACACGTCAACGGATGTCAATAATAACAATGAGACTAGTGCTAAATAGTTGGTTTCACGAGATCCCGCGCGGAAATAAAACGCATGTGAGCATGTCAACTTTATTAATGCATAAACATCATCAAAGCATCAACGGTAAAACGTAATCATAACTATTATAATACCTCGTAAAGATGCATTATCACTACTAGCATGCATACAACGTAAGGAATCATGAAAATAATACAAATAAATAAAATAATACTTATAAATGTAGTCTTGATCATATCGTCATATCTGCGAGTAGACAATTAAAAGTGGATTCAATGCCTAGAACGAATTCATAATGTGGATAGCAAGCTAGTTTAACGTGTTGTCTTGTAACATATCTAATAGAACAGTCTAGATCTCAACTATATATCCAATTATCATAGTTATCACCGTCAGTTCTTATCATGTCATAGAAATATATATCGGAATTACAAGGTTATGCATATGCTTAAGTTGTTGTAAAAAATGGAAATGCAAGCAATGCGCATCACAGCATCATAACTGTTTATCACTCCTTGACAATCCCGTGCCATGACGTCAGTATACCACACATACTTCGTGCATCATAAACATAATAATTGTAGGTATATCACGTTGCCAGACATTTGAGAAACGAGCGAGATTTTGTGGTTAGATGTTTGGTTGTGCTTTCTGCTTGATTGTGCGTGAAACGTTTGATCTTTATAATGAGCGTGCCTGTTATAAATATTAACTGACAAAATTTATTTTCGATAAAGGCAGATATTCAAGTGTGTCCATATGTATCCATAACTAAAACATGTGATAAACTAATGTATGTACATGTATGTTTAATCCGGATGCAAATATGCAATTGTATTATAAATCAAAAACAAAAAGTAAAAGTAAAGAAGCATATCACATGACATATCATATGACAATATTAAGCAGTAAGCAACTATCAAGTAATAGCATGAAGTGAACTAAACTCGGTGAATGTAACGGTGTTATCGTTTGTTAAATACTAAGCAACGAATAGAAAATTCAGAAAAAAATAGAACAAAGGAAGTATTGATCAAGCATTTTGCCTGTCCTTAGATTTATCAGGCGACAAGTGTAAGACCCACGTGACCTACCTCGTCTGTGGATCTGGCCTTCAACTCTGTAAGACCCGCCACCTGAATACCACCTTTGGAATCCTCTCTCATGTCTAGGATCCCTGAGCTCGGATTCAACAGGTCTCGGATCATTTCGTTATATATCTGAAAGACGAAATATGTGCAATACTTCAAACTATCATACCATACGTCAGTATAGTTACCAAATTTGAGAGTTATAGGGAACTTGTTTGCAACTGACTGTTCTAATGACAACACGGTTAGTTATGATAGTAAACAAACGCTACAAGAATCAAGGTCACAAGCGAAAACGCATTGTCGGATACCCTCGATACAATGCTGCACTACGTTTCGTTATGTTTAAAGTGTAATGGAAGAAAGTACCGCGGCTGCCGACGATGGATAAAATGATACCAGGCGCCAGGTAGTAACATTGTTATCTATTTCAGAGACCATATGCTCTTGTAAACCACTAAAGAGTACATCATAGTTCCAAACATGACTTTTATTGTGTTCTTAATGTTGTTTATTCCAAGAATGCTGCGCTAAATTGGTAGACAGGTTGGCAACAGTGTGTAAGATCTGCGAGTGAGTATGACGTGAGTGAGTGGGAATAACAAGAGTCGTGACGAAAACACGTGCAGTATTGACCAAATAGTATTAACGTGAGACTATATAACGGATCAGGATTCCCAATAAGCTTGCCTCCAATTATAATGGCGGACCGAAAATACGTGTATTAATTATTGACTAAAGATATTGGCAACGGTAATAATTCCAACTATTCTTGCCTTCAATAGCGGACCGATCACACGTCCAATCCCTTATACAATGGCATATTTATTGAAGCTTATTTGTCAACGTATAAACATCGCGTAAACGTAACATCTACATACTTATC
>ENA-OREC01001714-OREC01001714.1-marine-metagenome-genome-assembly--contig:-NODE-1714-length-11409-cov-13.310272_pt1 | contig 11409 bp, 2 predicted proteins | sample MGYA00248626_ERZ508543 | MGnify/ENA primary metagenome ERZ508543 (study PRJEB26211, sample SAMN05518279) | marine metagenome | isolation source: Puget Sound, Washington, USA | host: Bankia setacea... | reverse complement strand
CTAATATTCCTGCAGCTTGACGCGCATATGTCTAGGTCCCCAACAGGGGTTTGACATTATTGGAAGATAGATAGATCCGTGAATCGAGTCTTGAGACAGGATCGCTGGCACTGGTTTCACCGATAAAACCTAAGAATTCAGCCGCATGCCGTTTTTTGGCAAAATAATTGAACGGAGTGTCACTAATTTACAAATAGATCATAGGAATTAAAGTGGTGCTGTCCTATAAGGGATTTTCGGTGTTTTACCTGTTTCATTTTGTCTTCAAATATCGCTCCTCTAATGCGCCAACCAATCGGAAGGCTTCTAGTCAGTTCGGCCCAACCAAACTCGGCTTGTGGTGGTTGCGTCACAAGGACATATCGGTCCGGTAGAAAATACGACACTTGGCTGACTTAAGTTTGACAACTCAATCCGACCATTACAATTTGTTTAATTTTGCTGTTTGGATGTTTGTGGTTGACAAGTTTTTTTTTTAAATAATTGTGTTTGGACAGAGTTTAAATGTTAAAGAATGTGTATATTTTAGTTTATTTGTGTTTTTGATAGTTTGAACTGTTCAGTATTTGATTTGTTAATAATACTAATCATGATCACAGGTTATGATGTGATGGTGTTTTTTTCGGAAACAGCAAAATACACCAATACCCTATAGACAAAACAGTTAAAAGTAGTGTGCCTCTCTGCAATTATTTAATCAGACATAACTAAATTGGTTTTATGCTTATTTCAAACACTGCTGAGATTTAATATTTGCTGTCAGGTGACTATCTGTGATACTTATTTACATAGCAATGTTGGTTCTTATGTGTTAAAAAGTGCAGATGTGTTGATTTTTTTCATCAAATTATGCAAAGTCAATAAAGTAATAAAATGTGGTTGAAGATTTCTCCATCTAGATACTGATGCCAAAAGAAACTACACACTTTTACATTTTATTCTTTTACCAGTTTTCTAAATAATTCATAAAGATTTTTTGGTACCAAAATATTTGGAAGACATGAACTTAACCTTTGCAAAGACTTTTTTGTTATTGAAACTTCCGGAAAACATGTTTTTATAAGCTAAGTCCTATGTGGAAAACGTAATTGAAAATCACAAAGTTACCAATTTGGAAGTGCTATTATCCTTGATGAAACGTTTTTTTTGTAACCATTGCTCAAAAGTCGTTATTTTATCAGAAAGGTGTATAAGAAGTCGTTCACTGATAAACTTTTTTTATATACCAACGCACAAGTTTGACGTGGGAAAATTGCATAAAAAACGTCCGATCAAAATATTCGACACTTATTGGCTCAAGTGGACCTGACATGAGTGTACGGTATACTCCAGTAGCATTTTTTTTCTTCTTCAACATTTGGAATTTTAATCAAAACACATTATTGATTAACATGACACTGGAAATAGAAAAACAAAAGTGTGTAGTTTCTTTTGGCATTCAGTATATGTTTTTGCTTCTTGATAATGAGACAAGAATTTTTTTTAAATTAATTTCTTTCCTCAACCAAAATGAATCTCAAAAAAAACGGTCTAGACTCTTTATTCAACTATAACATTTTATGTAATCATTATTACACACAACATATTGCGGATATATTCCAGTAATATCATCATATGGGTACTACAATTAAAGCAATACAACAAAGCATTGAAAGCATTTGATTTATGTTAATGGAAAACTAGGAATTCTGCTAACTATGCTCAATAATACATACATCTCCTTTGATTAAGTAGAGTAAAAGTAATGAGCACAAATATCCTATATCAAAGCATTTCTGACAGCTAACTTACAAAATGCCAAAAACAAACATTTAAATGATTCTTTTGATTATAATTGAGCAATTTCAGTATATTTCTCCAATTCATTATCTTTGTATCAAACTACACTTTAATAAAGTCATGAAAAAAGGCTAAATAAGACCATATGAGACTGTGAGAGGTGCAGCATCAGGTATTGGCTCTATATGAGAGGTGCAGCATCAGGTATTGGCTCTATATGAGAGGGGCAGCATCAGGTATTGGCTCTATATGAGAGGGGCAGCATCAGGTATTGGCTCTATATTAGAGGGGGCAGCATCAGGTATTGGCTCTATATGAGAGGGGCATTCATTAGCACACTCAGAGTCAATTTCATAGAGCTCTAATGATGACAGATAGTGAGACTAGTTAAAAATCTTCCAAAAATCAACAACAATTTATAGCAACATCAAGCTGCCATCTGGTATACAAAACATCCTGGAATAACTTTAAATGACCAAAAACCTTGCACCATGGAGGTAAATGAGAGACAGAATGTCATATACATGTAATATCAATACAACAATAATAAAACATGTTATGGAATCTGTGTGTCCTTATAAGCTCAGATCTGTTTTGTCTTTCAGATTTAAACTACATAATTGATTCACCCATCAAACTATTCTACCAATATATAATGTTTTAGGAAATTTCTTTTGTAGCTGTGGCCATTGGACAATCAAACAGTCGGCCAAATTGTAGAGTATTCTTGCAGATAATGACAGTGTTTCTACCCGGCATATACTTTCTACATATATCACTTTCACTGGATAGAAAATCTGCAAAGAACAATATATGAAGCAATATCCTTTGAACTGCTAGTACATGCTACATAAAAGGTTATGCTTGAGAAATAGTGTGTCTCTAAACCTTTCACTTATGATTCTCTTAGTACTGTACTATTTTACTGTACCTGTAAGTAAATTGCCTGATCCGCTACACTTTAGCATGCATTGAATGTTCATACAAACTTTAGCAAATAAAGCTATACATATAGAAATGTTATTGGGAGAAAATAGTCACACTATTAAACAGAAATAATAAAATACTTTTGCAGTTCAGCATTAGGATAATATATACAAATGTAAATCAGCCATTGCAAGTCATTACCTTTAACAAAAATGCAGCAAAACACACAGGGATACAAGTGCCTGGACCATTACATAGAACCTGTGTGAATGAAAAGGAAAGAAATTATTAAAATCTGATCATTGAATCATTATCAAGTACAAAAAATATCATCGTGGGCAGTTAATATGTGTTTTAAGTTAAACTATAGCAGTACATTTAGTCATTATTATTTAATTGTAGTCGGATCAGAAACTGCCTGATACAAGATTGTTTAACACATATATTTGCAGTGTTTGATATTCAGTGATTTACTCTTTTTGATTACTTAAAAAGTTCTTACTATTTCTGGTTTGGTTTGAAACACAAGTGGAAATGAGTATAATGAAGCATAAATTGTAGAAATAACAGTTGTAATCCATGACTGTTTAACCTCTCTACTTCTTGGTATCTTGTAGATTTTGTACTGAAATAAATAAACATAGAAAAAGTGTAACCAAAACGAAGCAAATTTATTGTATATCAATGTATACTTTATGCTTTCTGTAAATAACATTGGACACAGATGGCTGGATAAATAACTTATTACATGTATAATTATGAAGACGTTTTTTTCCATGCAGATATACGTAATTTTGATTGCTTAAAATTACACCATTAAAATGTTTAAAAGGAATATTCTATATTCAGATGTAACTTCAAATACAAAAAAAACCCATGCAAAATAAGTTATAAGAGTAAACATTACATACATTGATTGTCTTTAACAAAGAATACAGATGAAAGCCTGATCAGTTTGAAAAGACTTAATGTATAATAAGTCATACCTCATTCCCAGTGTTTTCTTCAGCCCTATTAACCTTCTCCTCACTCATCTTGTCTGTGTTTGCCATCACATAATACCTGGGCTGATAGTGACTACCTAACTTTTTGATTACACCAAGAAGTTCTGTTGTATGGCCACCTGAATTAGGAAAACATTTGTAAGGATGAAATATTCTAGATAAAAAGGTGATCCATTAAACATGAAATAAGTTGACAGGCTATAGTGACTATAATAAACATTTTAAGTTAATTATTTATCATAAGAACCCAAACTTTCAATTTAAAAGATTACTTGATTAATACATAGTCATTCAAACATAAAGATGGATACTTTCTGTGAACCTACACCAGCGGAGAGGCAAAATTAATGTGGGTATTTTCTTTTTAAATTAAAGTCAACAATGAAAAAAAACAACATGCAATACAAAATAGTTTAAAGCAATGTTCTGGCATAGATAAATATAACAATGGGTATAGGTACAGTAAATGCCTGATCAGAGTGTGTTCTTTGAGATTTATAAAAACTATAACTCGAAAGAGAAAGTAGCTGAACTGAAATTTAAGCCGGTCACTGGTAGATGTGTTGTTTTCCGAAATACCCACTGTCTAAACGTGTAGTGTTCGGAGATATGCTAAACAGTCAGTATAAGTCACCGTTTTAGTGAACATATACACAAAACTGTGGTCGAAACGAGATGGGGACGAATGAGCAAAACCACCCCACCCACTTCACTTATTCAACAAACCTGATCCAATAACGGCCAGAACGGATGCTTTGGATGTACTCCGGTCTCTTTTTAAACCATGCTTTGGGTCTGAGTTAGTCAGAAGCAGAACAATTATTGCAAGAAATCCGCATATTGCAACCAATACGGCAACAACGACTCCAATGAACATCGGATCCATCGTTTTAAACACGGTAATATTGGTTTGTTTATTTTACGGCGCACAGAGGCTTTTCTAAACTGACGACACTGAGTAACTGTAAGTGCATATTTATCTCATTTTAACTCTGACCAGCTCATACATGTAAATGAATTTCTTGACTTTTTGCTTGTTATAAAATGGTTGAGAACTATCAAGTTCAACAGGAATTTAATAACATACAACTAAGAAACTAATTATTAACACTACTGGCTGAAAAGTGCAGTTTGCTGATGGCTTAGGTGGCCTTCAATACCAGTCCTGGATGACTCATTATAGTATATATACTTATTTTTTAGTTTAATTGTGAAACATGTACATGTAATTTTGCTTATGTTTATCCTGCTGGAATCCGTTCCTGGAACCAACCAGTACAAAGCATTAAGTTTCTAGCTCAAAGAAACAACAGGACCCTTTGATAGGGCTCAAACTCGCAACTGACTGATTCTAGACAGTCAATATTAAATATGTCAGTGTATGTTTTTCCCTTGCCTTTGCTCGGAAAAAGACTGTCAATATAAATATGAAAATTGGAAAACTTCTATTCACATTTAAAAGTGGAATCCCTATTTTCTCTATACATTTTAAATGTATAGATCTATTTGGAAATGATTTATATAATTATTTTGCCATGAGATAACAAAATCAAATCTGTCTTTTAAAAATAGTATACTATGAGTACAATGTACATGTAGATAAGTACAATGGAAAGGATACTGCATATGTTTGGTTTGTATGTGGTATAAGTGTTAAATAAATATTGGTTAACCTCAAGGTCTATACATACGTTCATAATTATGGTATACAGGTTAGTACATGTACTTTAAATCTCAGTATAAAATCAACAGTGTTAACTTTTAAGCGGGTAATCTAGATTATGAGGTTTAATCACAGGCATGTCAATTTTCAAGGACTGTCATTTTCTCCAGCAAAAAAATGCAACATATATCAGTGCACAACAAATCTATTGCTTCTCTGTTGGCCCACTGGCTTAGTTGGTTTGGATTGTACAAGACCAGAAATTACAGGGTGTTCCAGAAAATGTATAGTGTCAGATTGTAAACTTTTTGATAATTTAATTAAGTTTTTAACAAACACATTCTGTTACACATCAATTTTATGCTTAATTACATGTTTTAAAGATAATTTCTATTTGTGTCCCATGACTTTGCTTATTTCTTTTAAAAAACATATTCGAGCTCCATTCCTGTTATATTCAATTAAGTGTGGCATTTGGAATTGTATACTAGCCCAGTGGGAACATACAAATTAATACTCACTAGCCCAGCTGTGAACTTGAGTATACATAACCAATGGGGCCAATGGGTTGAAGACAGTTTGTGTCCTGATATTAACATGTATAAAGGTCCGGTTGGTATCATTCTTAAACAGTTGTCAACTACATGTTTGTGTCATTCCTTACATTCTCAAAGATTCAGAGATTAATTTTGATGCATTTGCACAATTTATTCACTCATTTTACAATAGATATCGCATATTTGTTGATAAAGTGAAACCCAAAACTTGCTATTAGAAATATTTTATTTCACATACTATTTCCAAGAAAACAACACATGCAATATGAACACAAAGATAGAAAATATAGTTTTAAGAATAATGAAAGTATTTTTCTCAAATAATTGTATCAGTTTCATAAGGAATTAAATAAACTCAATGTTTTGTCAAATGACAATAATGAGAAAATGCTCATAGTATAACCTTCTGCTCTAAATACCAGTCACTTTACATGAATGAGTGAATATCTTGTGAACTTACTGTCTCGATATCCTAATTATGGGTTTAATCATTGTGGTAAAGATATATTTTGAACTATTCTTCCAATAAGCAGAGCTAAAAAATAAAGCATAGAATCATTTCAAATTCATGTGTTATAAATCCCATTACTGACTGAATGAAAAATGAAGTACCAGTAAGAAGGTAGTTATGACCGACTACGGCTAACACCTAGATAATAAATATGTAAAACATCATCAAAGTAATCCTTGGTCATCATTATGCTACAATGAATCTTTTCTTTAAATAATCATTTCATTCCTGAAATACCTATAACAAAAAGTGTACACAACATGTATCTTGTCAATCAATGATCAGTAAACATGCAGTACTGTATACAGGTAGTACTGTATACAGGTAAAAGGTATCAAAGGTGAATAGTGTACCATTTTCTTCTGAATTTAAAACAGAATGTTGTAAATTGACTAATGTGTTAGCTTTGTACCACTGCTACTATACACATGAACACATCAAATGAATGTATTGTCATTGCATGTTACTCACAGTGACCTCTGTTGATGTACATGTACAATTTACTAGAGTTGTTCCATAAAATGATAAAGACTATAGTAAGCCTCCTCATACAGTCCTATTAAATACACATAAAGAACAAATACACATAAAGAACAAATACAGTACTTTTAAAATTACGATGTACAATGTATTGAGACATCATTTAAGTTGTGGCAATATTTTTTATAGTGAAGTGTTTTAAAATTGTGTAATATTGATCATATTATTGTTTCATTCTTTGAGTTGAAGTTGCAAAATCACATTACGGTACTATTGGTTTAGGGTATGATAATGCAAACCTTAAAATGCATCCCCACATGTGGTCGAAAATAATATTTTAAAAATCATCCAAATAAACCCATATGTTAATGCATATAAACTGTCTTTAAATAAGTCATTGCCTTTGGGTCCACCGATCTCTCTTCACATGCACCGGAACTGTCACTACATCCTTGAAACGTTCCTTCACAAGTATTAAATCTGATCCTTGTTATGGCTTCTTTTAACAATAATCCTGATGCAGAAAGTTCGCACAAATATCAACTGATCTTCTATCTTTCACAGTCTTTGACAATGTCTATCTAATTAATGATCACCTACAGTTCATCTTCCTGGAAAAAAGAGATATGTCAAATACATATTTTTCTGTTTGTCTGATATTGTAAAAACAACATCATAGCTTAATAAACGTATTATGGATCTTTAATCTTAAGAGTACTAGGCCTAAACAGTGAGCTCATAAATGAGACAATACAAACATATCTCCTGAATAAACCAGTACTAGGAATACAGATAAGCTAAAGCAAGGTTAATTACTCTCCATGTTTTACTGGAACCTTTAAAACAACAAAATCAATACTTGTTGTAGACGTTATGGTTATGTTGACTGAGAACTAAAACCTAGCTTAGTGCTTATCAGATATGACTTGTATAAGGAATGTTATTAAGAGACATTGCAAATAATTTCCTCGAGTCACAACACAATACTTAATATATATAACACTCACGTCTGGGTCATGTAGCTTTTTGTAAAGGTCTGGTCTGGTAGTCTGAAATAGTAAAATACATTTCAAAGCACAGAATCTGATACAAGTACATACCTACTTTTCTAAAACAAGAGGTCCATAATGGGCCTATGCTCTACTGGCTGGGTTTGTGTGGTCAAATAGTAGTATTAATCTAGCATGTTTTTTGTTGTTGTTTTTTTTTAATTTTAAAGTTCGACTTTTTGTCGGTTGTGCGTGGTCATTCGTTTTTTTCATCCCCGCCACAACGGCCAATGACCTCAGACTTCAAAGGATTTTTTATCCATTACATTAATTTTCCTATCTTAGCTAGTCCCGCGATTACCTGCATCAGAGCCTAGCCACACACACAGTCTTACTCCAATCCCCATCCCCCCATCATCTAATTGGCGGCCACATTTGTCTTAATTATTGACCCCAGATTACACTTATGTAAACAGCCTAATACAGGGCAAGGCTAGTTTTGACCCCAGGGGACATCTTTCAACAAGAGCAAGGGAGATTACCCAAAAAACTAACTGTACAATCAAAAACCAGTTGTCTCTTTCTTTCCTAAGTCCTAGATTTGACCCCAGGGGATATCTTTCAACAAGGGAGAGTACCCCCCCCCCAAAAAAAAAAAACACACAAAAAAACACAACACCACTTCAATCAAAACCAGTTGTCTCTCTTGAATCCTAGTTTATACATTACATAATACCCTTTTTTTTTTAACTTTCAGACCATAATTTTGGCATCCATGGCGGATCTTGCTAATTTTCGAAAGCTACCAAGCTCTGAATGAAATCTAAATACCGTACAAGTTTCATTGACAAACAATCAAAACTGAAGACTGTAACGTGTTCAATAGCAATTGTTTACAGATGCACGGACTCACATACGCCAAGCTTGTATGAATAATCCTGTAAATCAGTGTAACTTCTTGATATGTGTGATCAATATTGATGGTCAAACTTTGTAAACTTGATTACCTTTAAGCGTGGAAGATAGAAGTTTTCCTGTATATAATCTGTGTGAAAGATATAGAACGCCGCTACTGGAATATAGCAGTAGCATGCCATCTGAAATATAAGAACCTTGTAAATTACAAACTTTATTAATATACTTATAGGAAAAGTCAGCTTAAGGCAGAGGAAATAATACCATATACCTGGCATATATAGATACATACCCTATTAATGTTTAAGAAATAAAACTTCTGTACCCATGTTTTATCGCTGTAATAAAATATCGGTTTGGGTGCGTATTAATTAAATTACGAGTGTGCTAGCACCAGTGATTTAATTACACACCAGAACGAGTACCCATAATTTACTAGAAATCTTTCATCACTAAACACCTTTTAAATGTCTCAATATTTCACTTGATATTATTCGGTCTTGCAAGTTCTAATTGTAAACTACAGAACCAGCGTCAAAAATGAAGTGTAACAGTTTTCGGACAGAAATGTCCGAAATACTAAAATCTTATTCACACTTTAAAATCGGATCGCATTCATGTTATGTTTTTTTCTGTTTCACATTGACCATACTATTTATGCAAACCATGTTTTAATAAAAACAACATTGTCTGACAAGAGATATAGAATTTATTATAAAATATTGAGTGATTTGGATACCTTCGGTTCTGACAGTATTTTCATTAAGAACGTTTTCACGTGAGGTAAAAGTACTGCTGTCATATATTAACAATGAATAAAACACAGTTAGTTTCCTTCTTTGTGTATAGGAGACAATCACTCACCGTTTTAGAATTAAAGATATAAGTACACTTTATGATCATTAATCAACAATGGCTTCATGTAAATTTTGCTCATAAAATGCCCAGTGACTGTTGTAAATACAAAGTACATAATATATAGCAGCAGCACGTAGTTGAATACTCTACAATGGCATGGATGAAAATAATCACTGTTGAGCAGATATGTGTGAATCTGTTTGCGTCTGCAAAATTGACAATCAGCATTGGGTTTACACTCTACAACCATTTGGATGTGAGTAAAAGTTGAATAATTGCCCTGACAAAGAACGTATCTATCTATCTATCTTATCTTCCAATAATGTCAAAGCCCTGCTGGGGACCTAGACATAAAGTATCCCGCGGAAGGGTAATTTCGACCTAGGGTAACATCCGATTGCACCGTTTCCGCTTTTCGTTTGCACACGCTTCGCCTTTATCACGTGAGTCACCAATATATTGTCCAGCATAAAATTTTCAAAAATGGAAATATGTAAGGTAAGAAAATAAACCAATACCACACACACATATAGATTTTGTCATACTTTACCTATGCCCAAAATTTTAATTCCCCTTATTTAACACAAAATTTCGTCTGGTAAAACACGCCTGTCAAATCAATGACGTCCCTTGATGTTTGTAAAATGATAGTATACTGCTCATGAAAAAAAAGGTGTCAAAGTCGATCGATTTCTTAAAATTGTTTGAAAAATTTCAATTTTAAATAAATCAAGACGTCTACTTTACAAAATAGCAAACTTTCTTACCAGTGGTTTTGAAATATATGCCATATGGGTTGAATGTTTAGTAAACAAGTTGTCAAAGATCACGGATGTGAACAGTGGGTTCATACGTCATATTGTTACCCAAATAAGGTAAAAGAAATGGTGACCGATTTGGGTAAACATTTGGTTAAAAGGATAACTCCAATGTATGCACCATGTTGCTCAAATGTGTTGGAAACCATAACAGACTTTGTTTAAAAGTGTTTGAATTGTCACAAATTGATGATAAATCATAGACTATCCTATAAACTAGCTTTACACCTAATTTAAGTTATGCAGTGTAGTTTTATAGCTATTGGTCCATGACGGTCGGAAATAGGACACGTAACTTCCAGACGCGTGCTCAGGAGGTACCAGACATTTTGTGTCTGATGTAAACAAACGCACACTGGTCAGAACAATTGTACACTTCTAAACAAGGTTTCTGTTGCAGTCACGGTTTCATGTTGTTGATGTTAATACATACTGTGAAGCTAAAGTTAGAATCAGAAATGTCTTAAGATTTTTTTTATGAATTTTGTACTACTGGTACTTACAAGGAATGTGATAATAATCGTTGTTTAGCAGTTTGACGGGGATTTTTATCAACCGTCTTCACACGCTTTTAGGCAAAATGTTGACGGCGTGCACCTCTATAGTATTTATCATTTAGGACGACTTTATAACAAATAAATTTCATATTAACATTATATGGATTAATGTGTGTTTATACATGTTGGATGTTTACGATATGGTAAGTATGTTTTCTTAGTAATCTATATTTGTATGATCAACAGGAAAACATTTCAATGATTTAAAGCAAAGTAATAATTTGAATTTATAGATAATGTGATACTTAAAGTAATACTATGCGCATCTGAACATATTTGTTCAATCGTACGATGTTGCTTCAGAAGCTTTAAACAACTTTAAAAAGATCCATTACATGTATTAACCGATGC
>ENA-OREC01001713-OREC01001713.1-marine-metagenome-genome-assembly--contig:-NODE-1713-length-11410-cov-13.263390_pt1 | contig 11410 bp, 5 predicted proteins | sample MGYA00248626_ERZ508543 | MGnify/ENA primary metagenome ERZ508543 (study PRJEB26211, sample SAMN05518279) | marine metagenome | isolation source: Puget Sound, Washington, USA | host: Bankia setacea... | reverse complement strand
GATCGTATGGTCTTACTTTACAGATTCTAGTATCCAACTTCATGAACATGTAGGTCAGGATCGTATGGTCTTACTTTACAGATTCTTGCTCAACATACGAATATGAAAATGTGCGTCTGAAGGTAAAATCCGGATCTGGTTGTGCGCAGTTCTGCCAGTGTGCTCCTCTGAGAACAAACCTTGATGGAAGTGTAGACTATTATTGGGTGGAACATAGCTGTCCAGAAGCCACGCTGTTTGATGTCAGCATTTTAGTGTGTAATCATGAATCTACAGTGACATGCGATGCCGGTATGTAGTTTATTGTCATTAATAAATATTACACATGTACATATGCGCTTAGTTGAGCATGTAGAGAACACTTCTTAATTTACTTCTTCGATTAAAATATATCAGAACATTTATCTACACCGATGAAGAATGAATTTACTAATTCTTAAACTATAACATATTACAGGAGTAACTGTCATCCCCGACGATTACGGTATGCTGCCAGGTGGACCAGGCGCAGGTACGTTTACTTCTTACACAACTCGGTAATGAGTACAATGCAATTAGTCGACCGTGGCTTTAGAAACAACGCATACATTGTTATACGTGTTAGTGATGTTTCATTCGATGGTACTGTGACTGCAATGATAACTGGTTGGTTTAAAAACACTTCTTTAAGTATCAATTCTATTTTTAACACTACTTTAAAGAAAATACATATAACACGTGAATGTAATATTGACCACGTGATATCTATTTTAGGATGTATGTATGATGGAGGATATTACCCAGCTGGATTTGTCTTCCCTTGTATCGATGACTGTGGTACCTGTGTATGCTACCAAGGATACGTGACATGTAGCAACCCAAGCTGCAGTAAGTATTGACATATAATAGTGGACATAATTAAAAGGATTATAATTCTCAAGATTTATTCATAGTGATAGTATGTAGCGTGTATAAATTTACTCGTATTCAATGTTAGTGAGGTAGCAATGAATTCATCCGAATCACTGGTACTTACAGTATATGGCTAGATTCTACTACTCATTCAAATTGATGACTTTAACTAATTAAACCAATACTCATATGCAGACAAGACAATTAGTAATGTGCTAGTCATCTGAATATTCCAATTGTAGAAATCCAGAACTAAATACATACAAATTAATTCAACCAGAATCAGACATGTTGATTGTGGAAACATGTATTAACAAACATTTCAATATTGTTTCAGATGTCGGTGGTCCATGTTCACAGCAAGGTATGTTTAATATTGAAATAAAATTATCAAACATATCATTAAATTAAATAACTAATACCTTTTTTTAACTAGTGCTAGTAATGATAAACACTATAGTTGACACGATCGCTAGACGTTGGCTTGCATCATACAACGTTATACATTCAGTCACACAATTATGATATTTAGTAATTTAATTGTCTAACCATAATTTAATAATACACATCGATTGCATAGGTGGTAAAGGTATGCGTGTTGTCTAATGATTTTATATAATGTCATTGTATATGTGTTTCAGATTCTTGCTCTTCCTATGAGTATTATTACGACGGGTATAAGGCATTCCCAGGGGACGACTCAGCCTTCTGTCAGTGCGCTCCATTGAGAACCAACGTTGATGGCAGTATTGATTATTACTGGGCCCAGCACGACTGTGCTCCAGGAACTGTATGGAGCCAATACCTTAAAGTCTGCGTGTTTGCGTAATGTAAGTACACTATAGGTATCTTATAGTATAACGTGATGCAAATATATTTCTTCACAATAATCAACAACAAAATAAAATCATCATTATTTTGTGGTAAATGACATTGCCTCCATTTTAATGAATGGATGGAAGCTACACGTACAATCTGTTATTTCAACGATATGTGCACTCTACTACATACACATGTGTAACTCCAAGATATATGCTGCAGTATAAAAGCTGTTCGATTCTACTTTACCATATCATGTATTAACTGTTGATTTTCTTTTTTTTCCAGCATACCTCGCCTACTAATTTCGACGGATACTTTCGAACTATAATTTAGCCTTAACGGACTACGATAACTTGATACCGGCGTCTGGATATTTGTTCTGCCTTTCTGTCCTCACATTTTACGTAGTTCTGCTTCCGATGATGAATTGCTGCCATAAGGGAAAGCATATTAAAACAGAAAGAGAACGGTTTAACTGGACAAACGGTGTCAAACTTGTAAATATTCTTTGTGTATGTCAGCATGATTGTATGTTATTTCAATAAGCTTCCTCTGGGATAGTATTTATTTTATTTAATTATTTAATTTTTCTCCTCTTGTTCTCGTATGTGATTACGTTTATGTGAAGCTGCGGTATATATTAAGTATGCCTATTCTTTAAAAGTCAGTCCTTCCTTAAGTCATTATAGTGTTACATAAATGTTAAGAAATACACCTAATGACAGGTTTCGTTTAACTTTCACTAGCTAATCTTCTATCTGAATTTTATTGATATTAATAGTTAGTCACAAAAACGAAACTTCAAGACGAAAGCATAACAAGAATACACCGCATTAAGCTTAACAGTAGTGATCACCTTATAAAGTCAGTTATTTCGAAATCAAATGGATAGGCGATGCGTTCCTAGTAAGAGGTGCTGTATGTTACACAGACATATCTAGTTTATAATTAGTCAAACAGTTTCGTTGTTATAACATATCTCCATTAATAAATGTTGACCCCATACATGACCTCATTATTTCATTTACATTTTCGTTGTTATGTTGATGTCAATGGTTTAACAAATCTTATACAGTTAATACTTCTAAATACATCATGTTTTTTTGGCCTACTTACTTCCTAAACTTTTTTGTATGAACGTCTTTAGGTTTTCTCGCTTGTTTATGAAGGTGTACGTTAAGCTAGGTTTCTGACAAAAATCTTGTATAGGTGCTGATTTACTCTCCTTTTCTCGTTAAAACTGTTTAGTATTTGTATCGGTAACGGAATATCTTTTTTGTGCCATGTTATGTTGTTAGCAAGCAAAGTGAAGTTGTCAAAATAAAGCATTTAAAAGCATTCAAAACATCTTTGTTGTCGTCTTTATTTGCCATGAACATGTGTATAAATGTATCTTGGTACGCATGGCACGGTACTGATCGTAAAGGTGGCTCAACGTTGGGTAACGTATAGAAAGTAACGTAACATAAATGACGTTGCGTCTTTTCTGCAAATTGAATTAACATACCGCCGGCACATCATGATAAGATAAACCACATACATACACAAATTAGTGCTGACAAATAGAATGTGATAAAGATGCATTTCATTAGCATACGATACAACCAACGTGCACACACATGTCAGTTAGCTCATCCAGTCATACCACACAACCAACGTGCGCACATATGTCAGTAAGCTCATCCAGGCATAGAATACAACCAACGTGTGCACACATGTCAGTTAGCTCATCCAGGCATACGATACAACCAACGTGCGCACACATGTCAATTAGTTCATCCAGGCATACAATTACCTCATCCAGGCATACGATACAACCAATGTGCGCACACATGTCAGTTAGCTCATCCAGGCATACGATACAACCAACGCGCGCACACATGTCAGTTAGCTCATCCAGGCATACGATACAACCAACGTGCGTATACATGTCAGTTAGCTCATCCATGCATACCATACAACCAACGTGCGCAAACATGTCAGTTAGCTCATCCAGGCATACGCACAACCAATGTGCGCACATATGTCAGTAAGCTCATCCAGGCATACGATATAACCAACGTGCGCACATGTTGGCCCTTTTCCGTTCCAATCACAATAACTATTTAGCGAATAACATATTTGCAGTGTGCACGGTTTTGCAATGTTCAATACGAGCGAAAGCCGCATATATATATAATTACTCATAACCGCAGCCGAACACAGTATATAATAGTAAATGGTAAGTGCACCATACACAACAATACTTTTATTTATATATGATATAGCAATGTTGCTGTTTTTGTAGTTTTTCCCTTTTCTCCAGAAGTACCTGTTGACTTTGTACACATAGCTTATTTTCGAAATAAACATTTCCATCGGCTCTCTTTAAACATTTGAATGTAAAATCACAAACAAAATATTTTAACATAGAATGGGTATACTATTTCCTATTTTAATAGTCAATAATGTATGTAAATGTATGTGTCTATGACGAACATGTGATAAACGATATTTTAATTGCAATACTTAAACCAGTGCCATTCTCCTCCTTCCTTTAGAATGATCATATTCTAATAATGACTGCATCCCATACTTAGCACATAAAACCCGTCCATAGAACCCAAAAATACATAAGATAATACTTAATTTGTCTGTCTTGGTTTAAATACTTCCTCAGAGAAGCATTAATCATTCATCAATTAATGAGGCAACGTTATGGAAGGTTCGGTAAAATGAGAAATGACCAGTAACAAAGAGCATCTATGTGAAAACACTTCGTTACCGAGCATCCGTTCTGAAATCTTGTTTGCAAACCTGCCTGATGCCATTGTCTGATTCACAGCTCGTGTGCCATGCATGATGCTCTATGAACACTTACATAATAATTTGATGAATCATAATCGGTTACCCTTTTCAATAAAAAACATACCTTCATATTTTTGTGTTCTGCTTGTTTAGCAAAGGAGCTTAAATGACATAACTATCAATCTACCATATGGTCCTCAGTCTACTTAGTTCGATTGGGAAATAACGCTCTCATTCGTTCAAAGAGCTAAACTGTACTAAGAAATCGGGGTAAACTATCTTGTTCAATGGGACAGTAGGAGCCTTTGATTTGGTTAGTACTCACAACTGACAATTTTAGAGTCAGACGCACAACCAACTGCGCTACGCAGTGGTACATTATGAAATGATTTAAATAGGTCTGTCGAATCCTGTCATGTTCTGTCAATGTTGTAGATTACAGTAAAGCAGTCGCCATTTTTACTGACTTTGTGTAACAGTGTATGCTCTGGTTAGAAATGAACTTACACATGCTTATAACAGTAACATCACTGCAATTAAATCATTTTTAAATTTGCGACGGTATTAACGTGTTCAAGTAGTTGACAATATTTATAATTATGGTGAAGCAATGTTAAAGCAATGGATACATGGACATTGGCAGGTTTGAGATTAAAATACGCTGAACAGTTAACCCGCAGGTTGAATTGTGATGAAATGTCTACTTGATGCAGGAAGACTGACTTCTTTTTAGTGTATTTATTGTATAACAATGACAGAACAAGGTATTACAACGTAAGCTGAAATACAAATCAACCTCACTTGTTTGCCCTAGTGTTCACATCTGTGAGCGAGGAAACTCGCCCGTCCGACCTGATGACCACTCCAGTAGGGTAAAAAATGTGAGTGAAATTACCATAATCCTAGTTTTATCATAAAAACACGTCATTCATACGTAAATATGACGTTTAGTTTAAATAATTGACGTACTACATTTGCAAAGATGCTGTCTGTGTAGGAACACATACATGTTGGAAAAAAACATGCATTACATTTGACCTCATTTTTTTAAAATCGTGATAACCCACGCCTTTGACGACTGCACTTTTATGAAAATTCAGGCATTTCTCGTTCCATTGATATATCATTTGTCCGTATAGTCAACCAATGCATTAAATTTAATTTTCAAAATTTAGCCGCTGGTCTCATAACATACAGACGTTTAAGAAATAAAACATCGGTACCCGTGTGTTATCGCATAATAAAATATAGGTGCGAGTTTGGGTGCGTATCAATTAAAACATGAATGCGATAAAACACGGGTACCGGTGTTTTATTTCGATTCTGAGATGGCTTGTGCCTCTATAATGAGCTGTACTAGTTTTTGTAAGAAAGCTTATATTGACAGGCGGTGGTTTGGTTTCGCGGACTGTAAAAACAATAAGCACGGACCTAGACTACGGACCCATATATTAACGGATAAATAATACACAGTTCGTTTCCTTCTGTGTGCATAGGAGAACACCACGTAATCGTTTTAGAATAATGTATAAACCGTGTCGCAAGTGTATACATTTTATGTCTCACCATCCGAATCAAGAGATAATTTAAATGTTGTAATGCATTACCAAATACGGGAACGTGATTTGCTGAAACTTTAAAATGATATTCCAAACAAATCTAAATCGGTTTGTATTTAGATTTTAAGTGCACTATTTGTTTTCTAAAGGATCGGTAGTTTGACACTAGTTAAAGATAGCATTTACTGATATTAATTCGCATGCGTGAACATCGGGTGAGGTGAGACACAAGAGCGGAACAAACACATAAATGATGTGGTTTTATTAATTATGTTGTATTCACTATTGTAAGCTGTTTCCGAAATTAGAATTTTACTATTGTACAAAACGAACAAAAATGAATCCGTAAGTGGCATAACAATTCTACCCAATGATTGGCAGACGAAGACAGTTTTTACTATCACGTGACATATTCTTAGGGTATATATGTATGGGGGATTACTACTGAACTCCAGCAGTTAGCGCCACTTACAAAGGTAGGATGTCTCTAGAACAACCTTCTGGATTTATTATTTTGGATAGAATACTATTGCTTGGATACTTATGATAAACAGTGTCGATGGAATTATTAGTGAAATTAATTGTAAAACTTTACGATTTTCTAAATGTACATTGATTTATAAGAACTTAATTTTATAATTTCGTTATATATTTTGGCAAATCATTTATGGTTTTCGAATTGAGTTTAAATATTTAATGATATAATACAAAATAACCTACACTCGTGTAATTACAAAAGGAAGAGTTATTCAAACACGGTTACACAGTTATTTGATATCTACATCAGTTATAACTCTAGCACAATATAATGTTAATTTAGAAAAGTTATTTAGATAAGCATTATTACATTGTGTATCAAATATGGAGCGATGTTAAACGTTGTAATCAGTTGTAGTATTGAGTTAACATGATTGACAGTTGTAGTATTGAGTTAACATTATTGACAGTTGTAGTATTGAGGTAACATTATGGACAGTTGTAGTATTGAGATAACATTATTGACAAAACATGGAATGTCAATGGTATATACAATACAATTAATAATTACAACGTATTGTCAATCCCGTGCAACTATATTAAATTGTAGGAGAAAACTGAATTTGTTTTGACTTAAGGTCATTTTTGCACATACCTTAACTTGTTGTTACTGTTATTTAAGAAATAAAACATCGGTACCGGTGTTTTATCGCAGAATAAAATATAGGTACGGGTGCGTATGAATTAAAGCACGAGTGCGCATCCGAACGAGTACGGATATTTTATTCTGCCATAAAACACCGGTACCGATGTTTTATTTCGATTCTTAGACGGCAAGACCGATTGTGCCTCAATAATGCGCTGCACTAGTTTTTTTGGAAAGCTTATAGTGACACGATGTTGTTTGGTTACGCGGACTGTAAACGTAATACGCACGGACCTAGAGCACGGACCCATATATTAACGGATAAATAATACACAGTTCGTTTCCTTCTTTGTGCATAGGAGAACATCATGGGACCGTTTTAGAATTGTCGATTACAACTGTCTGTAGAAATATATTCAACATGCCACATGCAAGAACCTCCTGGAAATCATACCCGGTAGCGGGTCCGTGCACGCTACACGTCACGTGCCTAAACTATTCTGACGCTTGTTGATATTTAACATTCAATTGTTGAAACTCCAGTATAATCCAATATACTAAATACTCTCATGACAACATTATCTTTAGTTGTTAGACAAATGCTTATATGAAATGACAACTCGTGTAAGATCCTAATGTATTTGTACAATATTAACATAGTTCTATTTATTAGACATAGTCATTATACTAACTGAAATGTATACTGTTATTGCTTATTTGGATTTATTACATGCCTGACCATGTTGCATTATATGTTTAGCAGGACCAAGATGCTGCGATTGTGTATTGTCATCTGTTGTGTTGCGTTCACATCCGTCGAGGCTTATGGACGTGAGTCACATTGAATATATTTATTGTCACATGTATGCAAGTTGTTATCTATTAAATTTAAGGCATTGTATTATCTGGAATGTTGTGTCCATACGTTAGTGTTAAGTGTTTAGCATATAAAATGCAATGCAGCAAACTTCTTGTTATCTTCGTTTACATTAGTATCAGAGTAGAAACTAATTTTAAATACACTTACGAATATACCATTAAGTAGTGGGTAAAGATATGTAAACTATCTTAAAATATGTTTACAATATTAATTGCTTTTAAACAACAAAACATGACGCCATCTTTGATAAAAAGGGCAGAAGATAAGCGTTTTCATTTCATCATCGTCTATCCCCGAACTTACACCGAACACGTATTATGCTAGTATTCTTATATATAATTCGCTTGTATATCATGCCCGAATAAGTGATAAATGCATTTATACATTACTACTTAGGGAAAGACATTTCACTTTAGTTTACTCTACTTATTTTATCATTTTGTTTACCAGACTGTAATTACCTGGGAAGTTACTTTGCCAACTACCAAACATTTAACCTTGGATGCAAATCATGCACATGTATATGGGGCAAGGTGACGTGTCACTCCACAGCTAGTTGTACGGGTAAGCATTCATGTTTAATAAATTAAACTCTAGAGTAATATGCAATATTCAGAAACTATACAGAGTTTTAATATTACAACACTATTACTGTATACATTAAGTGAATATTGACCTCTACCAATGTGATATTATAGTTGGCATATGTGAATGTGATGTTGTATGATAATTATATCGGATTTACATGAAGTCGTAAACTAAACATGATTCTAATATAAAATGTACAAACGTGTACGTATAAACTACAGGATGTGACTACAATGGACACCACTATACAGATGATGATGAGTTCAATTGTGATGATGGTTGTAACACATGCAAGTGCAACAGCGGATCACCAGACTGCACACACAATACATGCGGTAGGTAGTCTTTGATGTGTTATGTTCTAACAAATACCCAAGGAAATACATTGAGCCTTTAATGAGGTTCGAACTCACGTCGGACAGATTATGAGTCAGACACACTATCGGTGGCGCCACGTCGCCCCATTCATTGTTTGTGTCGTCAGTCACTGAGTCGTATCGCTGTTTTGGAAAAAACGGAGCATTGTTTAGTAACAGCTGTTGTGATTCACGCTGGTTTATATATATATTTATCTACTTTTAATTTCAAATAACATTTTTAACAATTACAGGCTGTTCATACGAAGGAGTAACGTACTCGGAAGGCGAACAATTCAAATCAGGGTGTAATGATTGTACGTGCTCTGCTGGAAAAGTATCATGTACCCAGAACCATTGTTGTAAGTATACAACTAGTAATTGCTCAGTTTATACATGTGTTTATTTACGTGTACCATTTAATTTATATTTTTTTATAACACAATTAACTTCAACTATGTGATGGCGATTACGTATTCGCATACTGACTCTATGTGATTAAACCCATTTTAAAAAAGATTATTTGCAAGTAACAACAACATGGCTTGCGTTAACCTGTGACTCAATTGTACCTAAAATATACAAAACAACATCACAAACAAGACTGACCCTAAACAGATAAATGCATACTCTGTACTTAAAATAACGCTTCGTATGAATCATAAATCGTAATATCAAGCCTAAAATACGTTTTATCAATCACGTTGCTTATCTAGATGGGATCTCGTTATAAGTACTTTTCACCACTAGTGAACGCGTTTGCTTTAAATGTGTAACAAGTTTCACGTTCTACTGGTTGATTTTACAAACGACAGTATTTAAGCTAATGTAATTCCTACACGGGTTTTAACTCACTTCAACAAAACTGTCTATTCTTTTTACAGATTGTTGGTATTACGGCCAGAAGTATCCAGTTGGCAAGAAAGACATCCCAAAGATTGGAGATAATTGTAACGTCTGTTCCTGTAATACTGATGGGAGTGTAACTTGTGGAATCGAGACTTGTGGTACGTCATTATTTTATAAATCGATATAAATGTGATTAACATGTATAGGTCATGATGATCAATGAATCAGTTTGACTCGTGTATACGATGACACATTAGGAAACGTTTACTTATATAACCAGAAAGTCCACCAATCAAGTGTCACATTTATAGTATAGTAGTTGTGCAAAATGGATAGTTAAGTATACATTCTAATTCAAACACACATCAGTCTGAATATAAATACGACTGAAACACCAAGTTTAGTTATTATATAAATACGACTGATACACCAAGTATAGTTATTATATAAATACGATTGATACATCAAGTATAGTTATTATATAAATAAGACTGATACACCAAGTTTAGTTATTGTATAAATACGACTGATACACCAAGTATAGTTAATATGTAAATACGACTAATACACCAAGTATAGTTATTATATAAATACGACTGATACACCAAGTATAGTTATTTTATAAATACGACTGATACACCAAGTTTAGTTATTATATAAATACCACTGATACACCAAGTATAGTTATTGTATAAATACGACTGATACATCAAGTATAGTTATTGTATAAATACCACTGATACACCAAGTATAGTTATTATATAAATACGACTGATACACCAAGTATAGTTATTATATAGATACCACTGATACACCAAGTATAGTTATTATATAAATACGACTGATACACCAAGTATAGTTATTGTATAAATACGACTGATACATCAAGTATAGTTATTATATAAATACGACTGATACACCAAGTATAGTTATTATATAAATAAGACTGATACACCAAGTATAGTTATTGTATAAATAAGACTGATACACCAAGTATAGTTAATATATAAATACCACTGATACACCAAGTATAGTTATTATATAAATACCACTGATACACTAAGTATAGTTATTATATAAATACCACTGATACACCAAGTATAGTTATTATATAAATACCACTGATACACCAAGTATAGTTATTGTATAAATACCACCACTGATACACCAAGTATAGTTATTGTATAAATAAGACTGATACACCAAGTATAGTTATTGTATAAATAAGACTGATACACCAAGTATAGTTATTGTATAAATACGACTGATACACCAAGTATAGTTATTGTATTAATACGACTGATACACCAAGTATAGTTATTGTATAAATACGATTGATACAACAAGTATAGTTAGTCCAACGCAAAACACAGTGCATAAGCATAAGGACAATGATATTGGTAGAAAAAATGTAAGCAATTTAAGATCCATCCTTATGTAAGATATAAAAGAAGTAAAGTCCAAAATTATCATATGTCAGAATGGTAACAATGCCAACAATGATTAGCCAAATGTTAACGCTATCCATTTAGGTTGTGAGTACAAAGGAAACACA
>ENA-OREC01001712-OREC01001712.1-marine-metagenome-genome-assembly--contig:-NODE-1712-length-11411-cov-11.895800_pt1 | contig 11411 bp, 2 predicted proteins | sample MGYA00248626_ERZ508543 | MGnify/ENA primary metagenome ERZ508543 (study PRJEB26211, sample SAMN05518279) | marine metagenome | isolation source: Puget Sound, Washington, USA | host: Bankia setacea... | reverse complement strand
TTTTTCTCCTCTCTCTCTCTCATCCATCTTCTTTCTCTCTCTCTCTTCTCAATCTTTCTTCTCTCTCTCTCTCTTCTCAATATTTCTACTCTCTCTCTCTCTCTTCTCAATCTTTCTACTCTCTCTCTCTCATCCATCTTCTTTCTCTCTCTCTCTTCTCAATCTTTCTACTCTCTCTCTCTCTCTCTCTTCTCAATCTTTCTACTCTCTCTCTCTCTCTCTCATCCATCTTCTTTCTCTCTCTCTCTCTTCTCTCTCTCTTTCTCCCACCATATTACTTATATAAACTTATTGATTGTTTTTTTCTATGTTTACGTGGCACTAACCTATGTATGTGTTGGCCAATAAACGTTGAAACCTTTGAAGCTATTTACAACACTGTAATGACCGAGGCATAGTGATTAGTTTCATTGTCAAGGGATGACACACATTTGAAGAACCCATAAACAATAGAAATATATAACAAGAACAGCTGAAGTTAACATTGACATATAAACGTTGTCCACATCATTTAACATTAGTGATTTCCAAACAATCTCAGATCGGCAATTCAGATTCGTAATTGTTTCAACACATAACATGTTTTGTCAAACCATATGTATGTTTCTAGTTTCATGTTTTGTCAGACCAGACCATGTGTATGTTTCTAGTTTCATGTTTTGTCAGACCATGTGTATGTTTCTAGTTTCATGTTTTGTCAGACCATGTGTATGTTTCTAGTTTCATGTATTGTCAGACCATGTGTATGTTTCTAGTTTCATGTTTTGTCAGACCATGTGTATGTTTCTAGTTTCATGTTTTGTCAGACCATGTGTATGTTTCTAGTTTCATGTTTTGTCAGACCATGTGTATGTTTCTAGTTTCATGTTTTGTCAAACCATGTGTATGTTTCTAGTTTCATGTTTTGTCAGACCATGTGTATGTTTCTAGTTTCATGTTGTACTCATGCTAACATTATCGTCTCTAAAACTATAACGTTTTAAGCTGAAACCTAAACATATAATCGTAGAAGCCTTGCATATTGCATCACCTTTTCAACATGTGTTTTCTAACAAGCTGTGGTTCAACATGTGAATGTACATCTCGACCAGGTTTTGTATTTGTTTCTTCTTCTCAATCCCCAGACACTAACATGGTATGCCAAAGGATCATTACGTCTCATAAACTTATAAATATTGGAGTTTTGTCTACGGCTGTCAGGATGTGTAGGGTTCACTGATGCCACGTGTTTGTCAATACGTGTGCATCGACCCATTGGCACATACTACGCTTATATTTTACTACGTTTGTTTTGTTATGTACGCTGCATTGGACTGGTTTGTACACGAAATAACTGGTGAGACCATTGGCATATTTGGCTGCATAACAAATCAGTCATTGTGATTGAACAACGTGGATCTAATCAAAGGTCTGAGCATGGTATAGTATCAATGAGGATTTAAACAAGGCGAAATCATACGTCCCCCTCCAAATAGAAAACCAGGCGAAATCATACGTCCCCCTCCAAATAGAAAACCAGGCGAAATCATACGTCCACCTCCAAATAGAAAACCAGGCGAAAGCATACGTCCCCCTTCAAATAGAAAACAAGACAAGGTAATACTCCGCCATGATTGTGGTGTATATAAATATTAACAGAAGACTGTGACTACCTGTCATGTCAGTTAATAAATGGTGTAACAATATGTCAATTTATTTTCATGATACAAGCACGAGGGTTGTTTACTCTGTATGTATGTACGTCTGATGTTACGCTGTGATCTGATATCGAAGTTGACTTGCTCATATTCTACAGTAAATAGGTATTACGTATAAACACTAACTTTATTTAGTGCCATTCAAACAACCGACATTCAATTCTAAGTTCATTCATTTATCAAGGTATATTTTGAATCAGTTCGTACGAAAAAAACTGCTCTTGTTCGATATTTTTCAGCACAATGTTTAAAACGGTTATACAAGGTCCATTTCTCCTCCCCCTGTTATTGGCCATAATGTGTGTCTGATATATGTTACACATTTCCGCATTACATTCACCTTAGACGCACTTTTGGTATCGAAGGTCAATCAAATAATACCGACAAGGTCGTATTTTGGCATTAAGACAACTTCTAGTATTAAAGTCTGTTAATCTCATACTCACATAAAAGCGTATCGTACGTCGTCACAACACACCTTTTTATAAGTCTTTTCTATTGACATAAGTCAGGCGATTGAATTCGCATTCTTTGTCGTCAAACACAAGAGTTTACAAGTACTCGTGTTGACCGTGCGTCAATTAAACGAGATGTTGTAACTAGACTTACAAACGGTATACACGCGTAGTAGCTGGATTGTCTATAAATACGATTAAGGATTAAGACGTTGGACATATTCCAGGTTAACTGAAAAAAAGTGACACATTGTTTGGGTGCCGGTTGATTTTTGGTTCTTTGCCATTTATCACGTTAAATAGGAGTTTACGTCGCTAACTAGTACAACGATAATGTATACGTGCAAATCGTTTGTTTGTTCTAGTTGTAACTTTTTCATTAAACTAGTGTTTGAAATTGTTTATGTTTTCTTGAATGAATCGAGGTATAAATAATTGACCGCTTTAATTGTGGTGTTTGTGTGTGTGTGTGTGTGGGGGGGGGGGGGGTAAATATGTCAGTTGAAGTTTACTTATGAAACCTCCTGGGCACATGTAGATATTTGTGTTTTGTCCTCGTCAGTTCATGTATTTACAATTGTTGTCAAGTACGTTTGTATAAATCTACCACGTATTCGTCCAAAAAGGTTCGAATTTGTACAACGGAATTTACGATAGTTATCAAGGTCTACGCCCAAGTGTGTATTCATTTCAAACTATTCCGGTTTATATCGTCTATTACTTAGCATAGCCATGACAAGACATTACAACTGTATATCCATTCCCCAAACATTACAGGTGATTACGGGATTCTATACGAAATTCCAGTTGAAAAGAATGTTTATTTTATTGCTTGTGACTTACAGCGACCTTGGGGTAGATAATTTTTGGCAGGGTACTCTGGTTTTTGGTGAATGTTTGATCAAACTTGTTTCAGACGACTGTAGTCAGTAGTGCACAGGTTACTCGTGCCACAGATCACGGATTGGTTGATAAGTTTGATGAGAATAAGTAATAATAATAATAATAATAATAATAATAATAATAATAATAATAAATAAAAAATAAAAAATAACGAAAATGATACTGATAATGATGTTGGGGACAAACATAACTAATATTATATACACTTTCTGTACCAAGTGCAAATTGGTAACTAGTAGATGCGTTCCACTTGTGTTTGCTAGTAGACGCGTTCCGCTTGTGTTTCGTCCCGGGACATAGACAAATTACACCTGATACTAAATGATACCTGAACTATCAAGTGACGTATAAACAAACAAAATACGAACACAGGAAAACGTTTAATCCAAGAACGGCAATACAAATAGTCTAGTTACTTACTGTGGTTTACTACGTCTTATGATGCAACTTGGTGCTAAGCCAGCTTCTGAATGATATTAGGTCTTACGTAGGAAGAATCCGTCAAAGGTACATTTATCTAGAGTCAAAACAAAATAGCTGGCCTACTTTTGTGTTTTATTAGTACTGTTAAACTATTGCTGTGTTTACATCGATACTCACGAATCCATCGGTATGTTTGGACAACGAGGAAGGATTAACACGTTAACTTGATTTTCCACATGGTACGTTGTTGAGATGGTTGTATTGCAGGTGGTTTGCAACGAGAGGTTCATGTTGTAGTGGTAGATATACAGTTATATAAAATATGAACAGCTACAGTATTTGGACACCAATCTGCTTAATGTTGTTGCAACGCATGATGAAGCATTAAACCAGAAATGTGACACCGCGTAAGCTCATGAAAACAGAGTGGCCTTGCGACTCCAAAACACGGCGAAAGATCAAGGTTTTGAATTTCGACGATAAAGGCGAAACTGTTTTAGGTGACAATGTAGAGCTCAAAACATGATACAGTTTAGCGTTCATTTCTTAGTTGTAATATGTCATGCAATGTGAAGGTTTAGGGTTGACTTCAAGGCTTAAATAGAGCACGTTTAAAGGTAAATTATTATAGACGTAGATGTTTTGTGGATGAGAATGCAGCAAATACGTGGCCTTGTTTGTTACTGAACTCATGGTTATGACATACGTGACAAATGTCAGTCGAGTAAGTTCTACGCTGCACAGAGATCAATTTGAAGGCGATGTGAATACGCAAAAACACCTAAGAGAATCTATATACCTACACTACAACTTAACATTCTTGCATCAAAGACTCTAGTTCAATATTAAGACGTTGTTAAACGCAAAAAACACCCACACGAATTGGTATACTGATACAACCTGAGGTACTTGCATCACAGACTGTTAAGTGAAGTACCATGAGCGATCACTTTGTATTTTGATGTTCATAATATTTGTAATGTGTTATATGTGTACCAATGAAGACGGCATTCCTCACCAGGTAGATTTTGTGTGGGTGGTTAATGTATAAATAGCAATAGTTAGAGGTTACCCAAGGCCGGCTGTTCCGTTGAGTCAAAAACGTAAGGTAAAACTGGAAGTATATCACAGATGCATGTAATTAAATCCATAACTAGTATCATAATTCATAATATTAATGTATCTATGTACCAACGATGAACTCGTTTTGTTTAAAGTTGCAGTCTTTTATTAGTTGCAAATATATTTACGTGGTTCCAGTTGACTGATTTCTATAGATCAATCACACTATTTAATTTAGAGTAGCATATCGTTTAAGAAGGAGACCTCAAATTGGGATCTCACGTGATCATTGTTTATTTGTCTTACTTCTTGTTGGCCTCCACGTATTTACTAACGGATTATGAATGCATTTGTCACCAGATGTTCCACAAATATTGTTCATCACGAGATGGTGTTCAATTCGAGTACTTGAAGATCGGGTTGTAAGGGTCAATACTCGCAAATGAGTGATTCTATTTATCAAACGGATATAAAATAGACAAGAGTAATTTTGAAGCCAATACAAAACAGTTCGTATATCAATATATGAATGAAATGGGGTCGGTTTGGCCTACATACTCTCAGGTGCGAGTCAGGTTTCAGTACCTCTGACAAATAACCTCAAGTTACCTTCCGTCTGAGTTTTCCAGTAGTGTGTTCCAGTAGTCAATTAGACAACACGAAGTTATATGTATATGTCCGATGTCGAAGGCTACCATTGTCTTCCCACAGGACCCTGTTTGGTTGAATGAAGTGTTGAGTAGGTGATATCGGTGAGGTTACTTGGGGTGATACCATTTTCTATGTAGGTCAAAGAGAGTGACACCATTTAAAAAGTGCTGATGATGCTATTTTGTGTATGGTTTTGACAATATTTAACGAGAGGCCATATTTGACATTTAAAGCACTCTTCCGTGATGATCTCAATTTATTTTAGTTAGATTGTGAAATCACGCTCGAATCTGTTTCTGGAATCAACCAGTACTTAGCATTGTGGGTAAAGCTTCTAGCTCAAGGAAACAACGACGGTCAGACGCTCAATCCATTTTTAGGTCGTGCATACAAATCAGTTAACAACTAAAGGCGCTCTTTAAGGTAGATGGTCCCTTTGAATAGTTACTACTAAAATTCAGAAATTCTGCATTGCTTCACATTCTCGGAATACCAGAAGCAGGAGGTTAGTTCCACGTCCACTGCCCTGATCAATAGTTGCGTTAGATGTGTGTCCTAATGTAATGTAAATGAGGACCGAGTCTGGGAGTAAATGCCAAAAGCAGTGGGTTAACCGTCGAGACACAAACTTGCTTTAATGGATTTCGTGGATCTGTATCTACGGAATTTGATGTGAAAGTAAAGCACGCTTTTTAACAATGTTAGACAAAGTCTCATCATAAAGTCCCTGCATCATTTACATGTGCCTGTATTGATTTCGAAAGAAGAAGGAAATAGAGATTCTCGTTTACGTTGAACAGACCAGACTGTAGACAGATAAATCGTACGAAGAACAGAACACCACGCTTTTTTGTCTGGATTTTAATACAATACACGTGCATGAAGGTCAAAAGCGAAGGTCAAATGTAAAGGTCAAATGTGAAGGTTAAATGCGAAGGTCAAATGTGAAGGACTTCGAATTAGATAGACACTTTGCTGGGGGAAAAGATAACGAGATCAACCAACCCTAATATAAATCAACAAAACGTACACACACACATAGTTGACAAATGATTATCCATGAAAACAACATTACAAAAATGATATTGAAGTTGAGCATTCTACTATACAGCACTAGCAGCACAACATATACTGAACCAAAAAGAAAACGCAACACTTTTATAATACAAATATCTTAACACCATTTTAAAGCAATGTATTTCAGTATGCCTCCTTAAACCAGGACACATAACAAAGGCAATAATAAGCATTAACTGTTGTGATGATTATTTATGTTGAGGTAAAAGGTTGTTCAAATTTTAAAAGTCGCTACAAATGAAACAACTACCTTGCATTAAACAATATGTACTATGACAGTGCTTGCAAACTATGATATCAATAATAAGTGTGGTAGATTGTAAAACACAACACCAAGTTTGTCACGTTATCTATGCAAAGTATTATGTATGACGATACAAAACATTTGTATAAGCCTTTTCGAAAATAAACTGTGAACACTGTTCAATGACCAACACAATGAAAGTTACGTAAGGACAAGGCTGTTAAGTGGCAACAGTACACGATATGTAAATTTATATATTAACGAGGACGTCAACACAGTAATATAATCAAAATAGAAGGTACATACAACTTGATTCAGAAACAGGCTTTTCGTAAATATGTATATTGACCGACTATAATAGCACAACAAAAGAACAGAACAAAGTGACGTAGGGAACAAACGAATTCAAAAGAACCTAATTTATCTTTGCTTTTTATTGTACGAGTATATCCCTTAATTTGTGTCAAGGATGTTGAAACTTGTTAAACCTGTCGTCTCGGTGAGTCCATGGCCACCGATAATTTGACTAACTAATAGATGAATGGTTAAAGACACCAATCTAACGGAAATATGGTTGACAACATGGCGGCGGGTTCTTGGGTTTCTTAGGTTTTTGTGTGTAGATAAGTGCAACGTGGGTTTGTGAGTGAGCACTGTTGTAGGTACTATAAGTGAGTTGCTTTGGATGGGAACCAGAGCAGAATTGAGAGAACGAGGAACAAACTTAACAATGCACTTTAGACGCAGCTTGTTAGTGTGTAGCTAAAACTGAACTCGTTCGACGTTTGTTAAATGTTCTAGTTCGATTTGTTAGCATGATGTTATAATACTGACTTTTTGTAGGCTGTTTATGGTTTTAGTCATGTGTCAACTATTGTATAAATTATGCGATGCAATTGTCTCACTACGTTAAAACTAAGAATTTATCATTTTGAAAAGGCACCTTGTAGTACTGCTTTTTGTCCTCAGATCGCTTAAAGAACTGACTGTCTCACACATGATATTACTGTTTTTAAGCCACTCCGATATTTAAATAGAACAGTCAAGAGGTTACTTTACAATCAAGAAAAAATATATCATTTTCAAATACCGCACCCACGAAAACTGCGAACAATACCTCACGCCATCATTTTTAAGGGAATTTTATGTTCTCTATCATAGCCAGAAGTAAACTAACTTTGTAACCAATGGAGGGTGATTTAAAACCTTTGAAATCCGCTTTCCTTTTTTGGCATAGTTAATGTGTCCGGAATACCTTGTTTCCTGCAGATTTGAGGTTGTTGTTATTACATTTTCTTAAGTCAGGTCGGCGATTTGGTTAACTAATCGGGGTTTAGATGTTTTGTTTTACTTCCATAGGCTTACTTTCATATCAGAAGTGTCGTATGAGTACATCGCTTAGTATTTCGCTGTTTGATATCGAAAGGTTTAAAATCGACCTTGATAGCAGGATCAGACAAACAGAACTCATTCAGTGCGCGTTCTAGTCATTGTGAGTGCTGAACTTTGAGAACTAGTGCGAGCAGTTTTACTGTTTACGAGTTTCTAAGTTTGATGACATTTTATGACGTTAGAATAACTTGATGGCATTTCATGAACTCGCACTGCATGTGGGTAGCTTAAATGTTGTCAAATCATTCGGGACATGGCATGCAAGGAGTAACAGTTTCGATAGGGCAACCACAACAGTTATGAGAAGCTTTTGTGTGTACGAAGGTGTAAGCTTTTGCACAAAATGTAAACCGTGAATTTTGACTTTCTTTTTTTATGTCAAATACGAATTTTAAAATTAAGTAACCTTAGCAACGTCTGCGTTTAGTAACCATTAGATTTTGTCAGTTATGATGTAGTAGTTGCAGATATTCCAAGATCAGTAGTTACTATGAGACCCAAACAGTTATAATCCCATCAAAGCCTCCTATTGTTTCCTTGGGCAAGCGATTTTACCCTCATCACGTAGTACTGGTTGGTTCCAGGAACGAATTCGAGCGTGATTTTACAATCGAACTAAACTAATTTGAGGGCATTATGGAAGATTGACTCAAATTTCAAAACCAAATCAACTAATCAAACTGAAGACAAGTTAAGCCGTCAAACACTGGAATACAACTTCCCTGTAACATTATCGCATTTAGAACATTGACTGCTTCCTTCTTGTTCGACCTGTTAACTCATCGTGCAGCTAGTTGAAATATGTAACACTAATCTACGTCACCAGACAAATCAGGAAGTCGATAATCAGTGCTGGAATTCATACAAACTTCTACCTTTGTCGGGAAAACAAATTAAACTCTTGCTCATGCGCGTCTTCCCATGTGGGGGCGCTGCAATCTGTTACTAAAAATAGATTTATCTTTTTTACATAACATCGTGCGCATAACAGTAACACCGTTCGCTTTCTAGAATGTGCATGTGGAATTCTAGTTATAAAGGTCGCTATCCTAAGTAGAAATGAAAGGGAACCCGTCTGAAATGTGGATCAGTACAGTACCACAAGTAACAGGCAACATGACAAAAGAGAAGGAACAGCTGTTGTACTCGTGAACAAAATAACAGTGAGAGAAATAACATAGCCGATAAAAGTGACAAATAAGTATCTAGGTAAAAATATATTTCCATTTCTTCATTTGAGAAAAGAAAATGTCTTACCTGCTGAAAACCGATAAAAGTGACAAATATGTATCTTGGTAAAAACAAACATTTCCATTTCTTCATTTGAGAAAAGAAAATGTCTTACCTGCTGAAAACCGATAAAAGTGACAAATATGTATCTTGGTAAAAACAAACATTTCCATTTCTTCATTTGAGAAAAGAAAATGTCTTACCTGCTGAAAACCGATAAAAGTGACAAATATGTATCTTTCGTCCTAGTTATTTATTTATATTTCCTTAGCTGTTTTTGGGGAACTATGTAAGGGTGCCCTTTAACATGATTTGTTAAGTATACAATATTATAGTGACCACCCTCTTTATTGTAAGACATAGCGAGAAATGTGCCCAGCTGAAATAAGAGGTTCGTATAGTTGATGACAACGGCCGAGAGAAAGTTCATCCAATGTGTTTGTTCATGTTTGTTTCTTACAGTTACGGAAATTTCCAGATAGTATGTGTTAATATACCCTTTGTTATAGCATGTACATTCATAGCGGACTTATTTTTCTTTCATTTGATATAAACAATCTAACTGAACTTTACCCGAACTCTCGTTGGTGCTTTAAATGGTGTTACGTCTATGTAGGGGGTATTGTGTTATTTGAATGTCGATTTTGCTTTCATCTCGGACGTTGATGGGTAGTTTCCACACTAGTAGACTACATGTCCTTTCCACACTAGTAGACAAGATACACCAGTGTTCCACTCATCCCTAGATACAGGACACAGTATAATAACTACAAACTCACAGAATACAACTGTCGGTAAATACCAAACTGTGTAAAGACAAATAACTAACATGCTGCATGCACCAAATGCCAATGGTCTTCGTATTTACTATTGAACAGAGTTGTGAGATTAGTGCACAACTGCAGATGTTCAAACCTGACCCTTACTGGATTCTGTTTCCCATACTGGCATCGAAAAACAACAAAAAACAAACGAACGCACATCAAAATACACACCCACACAAGTTAATCCATGCTGAACGATTGACTGGAGGCATCACATATTGCGACATATAACACTAGTATAAGCTCAAGAACTGAGGGAAATGGGACATCCTCATTGGTCTGTTTGAATATCAATCATGTACCGACATGAACGTTAATAGGACCGATTTGTAGCGTATTTTAGGTCAAATTGATTTCCCATATATAATTGTTACTGGGTGAAAAATGTAACTGGATTTAAAGTTAAGTTTAATACAAGTACATAAAGGCAAAACCCGTAAATAGCATAAATACATGATGCCAGTAGAAGATTTCACGCCCACATTCTTTAAAGATAATATTATCATAAAACCAGGTCAGAAGATATTTGATCACTCGGTCATATATTCTAATAAAAAGTCACGCAACTTAAGGCCAAATAAAAACTATAACCACAATGCATTATATAGTTCGTGTAACAATTTAGTTTAAGAAAACCTTAACGAAAAGTTGGGTAAATTCAGCCACAAAAGTTATTCTAGAGCTGTACATTTGACAACGTTGACATTTGTGGTAACTTGTAACTCGACGTGTAACTCGACTTGTGCTCGTTGTGCTCGTTATCTGGTATTGGATTCTTGCTCATGATGTTTTGCCTTCCAGATGTACCAAACATACAATATAGGTAGATTTACAGTAATAGTATGAGATCAGTTTGACATTTGTGTGAGTTTTATGAACTATAGCCTCATGTATCGTGTATGGTAAGTATGTTACTGGAGCGCCTATTGTTTTGTTTAGGGTTTAAGGCATTGGAAGATTTTCTTGAATTGTGGAAATGGGCGACACTGAGTTCTAACGATAAATTTATAAATACATGTACATGAAAATCAGCTCATACTATGCCCTTACATACAATATCCTTGGGCACGGGCTTCTCAGAGAGGTTATTATTGTCTTTTTAGCACAATCACAACTCACAACATAACTTCATATCTGTGAATGTCAACATTATAATGTAAGGTTGATGGCAGAACATTACGTTGTCAATAAACATGGTCCAACTGTACTTTACTGAACAGACGCTTTTTGGGCTCGGAGAAAGTGACCGTTATAATAAAGACTTTTATTAACGAGAGTGCTTATTAGATATACATCTATCTTCCATAAGGCCCTCAGCACAACATAGTTTAACAACATGATTTAACAACAATAATAAATGACTATGATATGGTACCAATGCTCTTATTAGATATGAGGTGAACCAGTCAGAGTATAATAACTAATAAAGTTTAGCAGGTAATAAACTTCATGT
>ENA-OREC01001711-OREC01001711.1-marine-metagenome-genome-assembly--contig:-NODE-1711-length-11416-cov-11.569186_pt1 | contig 11416 bp, 4 predicted proteins | sample MGYA00248626_ERZ508543 | MGnify/ENA primary metagenome ERZ508543 (study PRJEB26211, sample SAMN05518279) | marine metagenome | isolation source: Puget Sound, Washington, USA | host: Bankia setacea... | reverse complement strand
TCCTATATGAAGTTGTACACAGAAAAATGATCAACATCGAAATGTTACTAATGAAAACTGTTTTTTAATGAATAAGCTCTTACGGAGGAGTCTGAAAATGATGTTGTGAATATAGAGGTGGTCGTTAGTTCAAGGTTTTCTGTACTCATTTGATAAATTCTGTATATAAACAATGCATTAGCTCTGAATTGTATTTATTGACTTTCTCTTCAATGACACTACAATAGCTTTTTCGATTACAATTAAATATCAGGTGACATCTTTAAAATAGTTCATGTGCTCTTTAAAAGGTTGTCGTTTATGAAAACTTAAGGTCGTGAAGTTAAAATTCGATTCAATGCGGTGTATTGTTGTGACAGGCATTTATTTCAGTTCATGAACTCGAACGTTGATATTTCGTTCTCATTTTTGATAAAACACGCTTTCATAGAGGTATGTCAAACAATAGATCATAAAGCTAGACTGCGAATTACATAATTGATCCGCCATTTTCCATAAATACCCTTCCAAATGTTTACTTTGGATCAGGTCTAATGCTCTGACGCCGGTTTTGCGACAATAATCATCCTGTAGTGTTTGTTTTATACAGGTATGAATTATTGTTTTATGACTGATCCTTTGTATTGTTTCAGGTTTGGTATAAAGTCACCTGTAATGAACTGTCGATAAAACCATCGATACCACAAACAGTTTCAGCCACAGAAGTTTAAAAGAGAGACACTCGACAGTGCCTAACACACCGAGGTTCCCCACAAACAGTCCCAAATTGTGTTTTAACCTTAAGTCAGAGTACTGGTTTCAAGGGTGAAAGAAACCTTACAACTTGGTTTGATTCAGAAGAAACAGATTGACATTTACTGGCATTCGGTGAACGATAACAGAACTGGTAACACGCGACGAGGTATTTGAGTTTTATAAAGTTAGCTGGAGAACCGGTGGCATTGCCCAGATCCAATTTCGATAACTCTTGATTTGCCGACGTATTGTGATACCAAGCAAACTATTTGATGTGTTTATAATGATTTTTGTGTCCTGTTCCTAAAATAGATATATACATAAGAGAAGAAGAAAAGAAAATCATTGTTCTCATAAATAGCAGTCGCTAAAGGTAGGAACAAATAGATTGATGAAACTTGCAATCCTAAGCAAGATAGCTGAGATGGAATAGTAATCAGCTAGGAACAGAAACTTGTGTTTGTTGTATATAAGACGTGTGGACAAGTTGAGAGGAAATATCGCATTAAGGAATAGAAAGAGCAACAGCCAAGAAATAATTCACAAACACAGCACGGGCGCCGTCTTCGAATAGGTGCTGTACCATTTTGACAATTTGCAAGAAAAGAGCATACACAGTTTTAAACATGGGAATCGGTGAAGATATCTCGATAAAGAAGCGTAAAGTGATATATGATGAATATACGGGAGGTTTCTATGCAGAGTCTAAAGTAGAATCCCTTCAACGTCAATGCGATTACAGATCAAAACTAACTGACGTCATCAACAAAGCGGAAGATGCTAAATATAGAGTCGCGTGCAAGCAGGTCGACGCAGAGAAACAAATATTTCTAATGAAAAACGAGAAAGCTTTACACAAACACAACGGAGCACTGCTTGACCACAAAGCTCACAAAAACGTTTTAGGCAGACTTGCAAAAGAAAGGGAGGAGTTATCAAAGAGTGTCAATGATTTGTATGGGAAATATCCACCAGACAGTCTTAGACCTAAGCTAGAGGAACAAATTGTGTCAGAACTGAAAGAAATGACTCCAGTCGTACAACGGCGCAGAGAAGCTACAAAGTTGTTACTTAAACGACACGCTGTCTCAGAAGTGAATAGAGCTATGACCACTGATGATATGTTCTTGGGACTGAAGCATACGAAAAGTAGAATAAGCAGTCCAGCTAAACGGGCGCCGAGTAGAAGTCCTATTGTAAATGAGACAAATAAGCCAATGCCAAAACTTATTCTTCCTGCTATAACTGTATCGATGGGTAACCATATAGACAGGAGAAAAGGAACGGATCAGTATACACCCAGAGATGCTCAAAATAATAACGCTTCACCATTTCCATCTGTATTTGTCACGGACCGGAAGTCGCCTATGAGATGAAACTATACACCACGCTTTGTCATCCCTTTTCGCTAATTTGGTTAATTCCATGCCCTTGAGTACAAGTCAGCGGTGTGAACACATTCATATTGACACGTGATCGCGATAGAGAGATGGACGTTCGTAGAGACACATTGAAAGCAGTTCCTAGAACAAAACAATGCGCATTAAATTATTGTCACAGGACACACAGAGACGGCGATGTGATCAACGTGATGTGTTTTGTGAAATTTGTTTGCGCATTGGAGTCACGTGTTGCTAAGGGAACACTGATCGTTAACCTTGACGATGAGGGTCAACAACACAGAAGGAACAGCAAAACTGTTGTTTAAAACAAATTGTCAGAACAGAACATGACAGTTGTGGACGCACACTGAGAGACTTAATCTAGAAAACGTGTCCAACCGATAAAGAGTCGCAGCCCATATATTATACAACTACTGTTTAACTTTTGGCTCATGCAAAAGTTTCAATGTGCAAAGTTGTTCCTGTTATAAAAGGTGCTTTAAATAATCATTTCAACTATAAATATTTCCTGAAACTTGACATGTTGATTCATTATTTGTGAGTTTAATAATAAAGTGAAAAACAGCTGTTGGATGTTCTCCTCTTTGTAATTTTCATTTGATTAATTTGAAATAGCATTTCTGCTGTACACTATGACTTTACACTCAGGACACATGGTTAAGTTAAAAGTCAAAAGGTTTACAAATAAGTGCTAGTAAAGTGTGACAATTCAAATGAACACAGCACTAGTGTACAAGTCATTGCAATGTGTGCGACATGCATCTGACCTAAAAGGCTCCGTGATAGTTGTACAGTTAGAAACATTGATTTAAAGGTTATATTGTGGTATGTTTAATTATGAAAATGCTTATGATTATGGTGTATATGAAAATAGGAAAGTTTCGTTTTCACCAGAATGACCAGGTTTGATGTACACGTCGCATTATATATACTCAATTTGTATGTTCGGGCTTTCGCGGTGCATAGTTATCTAAACATTACAAGAACAAAGCTAAGTATAGTTAGAGAAAAGCTTTATTATATGTAATAATATAAATTCGTAAACTCAAGATAATAAAGAACTGTAGCAAACCCTATTCTATTTAAACACTCAAGCAATACCATTTTTAAATATTTTTGATTAAGTCAGTTATGGTTTCTATAATGGGTTGTTTATAGTTTCAAGTACTTTACTGACTTCAAATCAAGTGAATCATGCAAACACCGGCCTTTGAATAAACTAATCAGCAATATTTTAGATAAATCTAGCACAACGTTGACGCAATCAAATCTTCTTTAATTAATCGCAGGATATATGGAACTGTCGTAAGTGTGTGCATCGTATATGTATAATTAAAAGGTTGGGTCCATGCCAATAAATGAATAAATGTTTATAATTCTCATATCGACAATGTTCGTCTCATTCAATAAACCCAATGCGCATTCAGACATTGAAGTTTAACGCACGCTACATCGTATGTGGAATCTACCATCAATAACCGTTTTAACAAAAAACAAAAGCAAGACAAATGAGTAAATGGTATCAGATGGCGGCATAGATTTTAAACAACGAATGCAATAACATCAGCAACAAGAGCTCAAATAAAAGCATGCCAAGGTCCATTACGTTTACAAAACGTTCGCAATCTGAAAACGACCCAACAGATAAAAAAGAAAAAATGTATAACATAACATTGTTTTTCAACTCATACACAAATGTATAATTAAATGATAGCATACAGCTACACAATAACAAAACGTTTTTAAAATGACATTACACGTTCTCAAATCAAAGAATGTTTCTCAAACAAACACAATTGACCAAAGGAAATCATAAAGATACATGTAGTTCACTAAAAATACACATATCTCATTATTTCTGAGTACCACATGCCATTGGGTAAGTTAGATGCTATGTCGAAACGCAAACCAGAACGCAATTAGAAATCAGTTACATTTGCTTTATATAATACTAACGATGGGCTCACATACATTTTCGACGCTATTAAATAATGTAGAGACAAAATACTAAAATTCGAAACAAAGAAACGTTTATGTTTTTGATTGAAATGACAAATGTATTGAAAGTTCAAGCTGTCGCCATCACCGCAATGATCATAGGACATTGAAAACACACGCCGGTACATAAACAACAACGATGTCCCCTGCTAGAGAACCAATGGAAATGTGTTGGGCTAGTATTTACGAGTTTACAAAGAAATATGTACAGCATGACTGGAGAAATGAAGAAGAAGGCGTCCTTCATCGATGTGTTGACAGGCGTGAACGCATTTTGGAACAATCAAATGGTAATTAGTATATATGTACCATGACATTTGATTTAGAGAAACAACATAAATTGACTTAGCAAAGTTCTAGCAGTCATGTTCACCATTGCACATTTTGTCAAACTTATTACATGTACATTGGCAAAATATAAAACATGACTATAATACAGCGTGACCATTAATAGCATACCACGTAACGCCATGTCTGGTAGAGATGGAATTTAAATAATGGATGTTGTAGTATAAACGATATCCGAGGTATTCTTTATACCAACGTTGTTGTTCACAAACCTTTTCCATTACCATACATAATGTGCAACCTTTCCTGACCATGTTTTCGTAAATACCTTTATCAATCTGTTGTTTTAGACGTGGCGTGTATTATTCGAGTGTAAAACACAGCAGCGTATTCTGGTTCTATGACAAGTGACTGTGTGTGAGAATTTCTTCATATATACCGCCTGTAACGCAACACAGAAATGGTTATACTGTTAGACACAGGGGTTCGGGGCCCTATACTTAAACGTGAAGTAATTCCATACATAAAACAATCAACATAATTATTGTGGTTAACTTATTCTGTGGTCAAAAGCATCAGTTTTGAACAAGGACAACTCTAAAAATAATAATTATAAATAAGGTTTGAAGCTTCCGGATACTTCAACATCTTACACATATACATATTTGCTAGTTGTGTTGTTCACAATTCGATCTACAACATTGTGCTCAAATGATAAATTAACGTTTTGAAGAAAGACATTATAACAAAAACGTAAAACACTACTAGTTTATGTTTACCAAGATTGATGTTATAAGTTGTGTTTTGTGTTCTTATCTACGATCATGGATCAAGGTTATCAATTTATCATATTCTCATGAATCGCGAAGATAAAACATGCATAGCGTCAGGTTGTACTAGACCACGTAGGGTCGAATAAAACAAAAATAAAAAATCGAATGCATTCACAAACAAGCACTCGTACATACATAATGATGTACCAGATATTGAGGTACTCCGACGTTTCACAATCCTATTTATTAGTTTACATTATTTTATTTTATTTTTAGTTCGATAGTGATACAAGCAATGTTTTGCTTATGTAAATCACGCTCGAATCCGTTCCTGGAACGCACCAATACTAAGCAATTATATATATAGTATTGAAGTATATGCAGCGACAAGAGTTTCTGTCGACTTAAAACAACAATGAAAAGTGGAGTGGACTCAGAACCTTTCGTCATCTATCCTTTTGTTTGTAAATTATAGATTCAAGAAACCAGGAACAATACTGGTAAAAGTTCATACGATGCAAACATCCCAATACTATAAGATCATGCCCGCTGAGCCTAATTTTTCCAAAACATTGTATCGTTTTCCTCATTTATCTCACTATAGTCTGTAATATAATACCACATCAAAGTGAAGATTCTTCGTCTACGGGAATAATCTTCTCATACGGAAGAATGCTCTTAGAATCAGGGCTGCAAACAAGTTGACTTTGGTTAAGCATGTAACGGGAAGTAACCGATAAAACAGTGTTTTGGAATGCAATACATAGTTGCTTCCCTAGACCTCGCATGTCTAAATTGTTTTATGGAGTAGCCTAAAAAACCGAGGAGGTCCGGTTGTCACCAAAGGTTTCCGATTCATGAGTTCAGCACCGGTAATTTTTCAAAGAAACGCGGGACACTGTTATACTGTTTACATGCGCATGGGAACATTTACTGGTAATTAACACATTTAAAACAATTTACAAGATACATGCAGACTAGACGCGTGTATAGATTACATTAGGGGACATTTACACGTTTGGGAAATTCGACAAAAAGAGTAAAACAATCATTAAATTGTGGAGTGTTTTTCGGATGTTCAAATATTTTCTACTTGAGTTATGGGCTATTTGCATGTGTATGTGTATGAATCGTTTTATCTAGTTAATCAGTCTGACACGACAAACAACATTGGAAGTCTTTATGATGAACTCTTAGACTGACATGGGTGTTGGGACAGCAGCTAGTTTAATCATGTTCTGATGTAGCATGTCACGTGTCCCTCACGAATTATGCCCCTAAAGTCGTCCGGATGTTAAAAAAACATGTGCAGCGTCAAGTTGTTTCGAATACAGCTAACTAGCTTCTACAAAGGTCATGTTTGTTATATCTTTAATCACGCTGACTTTAGCACTGCTAGTATACGTGCTTTCAAACAAAAATAAATACATGAATAAATGGAGCACTTCTAGTTTTGGCTCAACTTTCTTTTGCACACACGCTTTGAAATCAACTTATTTTATATGTATCTTTAATTTAAAATTAAAACTATTATACACATTCCTACAAACATAAGCTAAAGTCTACTTCAAATCTTGTTCAAGGTTGTATTGCAAGTTTTCCCTTCACCTTTCAAGTTGTCAGTCATTGTTTCAGTTTACATACTGAGAGAACTTTGGATTTTAAATGTCAAAGCACTTGAACATAGATCTACAGTGTAAAAAAGTGTGTGATTCATAAACATGTAACTATTCAGCACTAAATAATGGAAGATTGTATAGTCATGTAAACACATCAAATTTCTTGTGTTGGATATTTGCAGGAGCATATTAGTCATTTAATTGTGGTAACTTGTAAGCTTTTGTTCTGATCTTGTGGGGAAACAAATAGTTTCACTCAATTTAAATATACATATAATGTATTTAGTTTTTTAATACTTATGTATTTTGTTCACACATTTTCAACTTGTTTGCTAGGTGTTTTTTTTAAATATATGTTAGAGTTTAGGCCGTCTAGTTAATACAACATATTTGGGAACTATACATATTTAAAATAAACATGTAAAGAAATACACTAATTATTGATTCAAGTCTACTTTTAATGTCACATAGCACAATAAATAATAAACCATTTTTTGAGAACAGAAATTAAACACTTTTTATGGACAAACATGAACATCATTAAATAAAGATGTTATCATTTAGTACATTGTATTATTAGCAGTAGTATTTACCTATTAGCCTATCATATGTGCCCTTCTGATTTATTGGTATTTGGCTAAATTAACTTTTTGAACTCTTTGTGTTGAAGCTCCATACAACTCACAAAACCAGTACCACTTTTATAATAATTGTTTCTTTTTTTGTTTTCAGTTAGAGCTGATTATCTACCAGCAGTATCACGATGTTGAAGAGTGTCATTGTTGTGTGCTTCTTCATAGATGTTATTTCTAGCCAGAATATCTGTGAGACAAATGAGTCACCATGTAGTTGTCACACTGTTTCAACTTCATTTTCCTACAGACCAAGAATAAAGATTGACTGTTCCATACCACCAATGCTTACAGAAATCCCCGACCTTCCCAGTTCAACAGCCATTTTGGACTTCTCAAACAACAGATTGCATCCAGATTCTATCCAAGGCTTGTGTTCCTATGGATACCTTGAAGATGTTAACTTGGCAAGAAACCATCTGACATACATACCTGCCAACTCTTTGAGAAAATGTTACATCACAAACAGCTTGAACTTCAGTGGGAATACCTTTGACATAATCAATCAGAAATCAGTGAGGGGCCTGGAAGTTACACAAGCTATATATGGACTAGCTGCACAGAAGTTTGCTGATATGTCACTGGCTGGGCTTAAAGATCTAACTGTCTTGGAACTTAGTGTAATGCAAAGAGATATTCCAGTAAATTTGTTCAAAAAATTGCATTTAGAGAAGTTACATTTTGAGCTAACAAAAGCTGTAATTATTCCTGATGCCATCTTTGAACCTATGTCTGGAAGCCTTGAAGAACTCTCAATCAAAGCACCGCTTGTACAGTCTGTATCAAGGACTCTGTTAAAAGATCTGAGAAAACTGCGCCACTTAGAAATGACCATGCCAGAGTTGAGTGAGTTACACATGAACCTATTTCAATCAAATGATACATCAATACTAAGGGGGTTATCTTTAAATGGTATTCACTCAATAGCTCAACAGACCTTCTCAAATCTAGCAAACTTGAGAATTTTAAGAATCAACAAAGCAAGGAAGTTGCCATCTAAATTGTTCAATGGACTGGATACTCTTGAAGTTCTTGACTTGTCTAATAGTCATTTTAATAAACTTCCACGTAACTGTTTTAATGGATTGGGAAATCTTCAGTCTTTATCCCTAAGAGGCCTCGGATTAACAACACTTAAGAAGACAGATTTGGGTGGTATGGAATCATTGAGAAACATTGACATCTCTTACAATGAAATAAGAGACTTTGAACCAAATGTGTTCTATGGAATAAGTTCCTCCATAGATGTTATTGACATGAGTCATAATAAAATAAAACAAGTTCCATCAGAAATGTTTGCAGAGAATTCAACCCTACGGAAACTTCATCTTAACGATAACAGCATTTTCGCCATCGATGTTAATGCTTTTAGTGATCTGCCAAACTTGGAGGAAATACACCTGCAGCATAATAAGATATACCAAATAAATGCTCATATATTTGCTAGTAATCTCGGTTTAAGGTTTGTGGATTTGACTTCGAATGTATTGTTCAGTTTTCCAGACCAACTGTTTTCCAATAACATGGAGCTAACAAAACTGAACTTTATGGATAATGGAATGACAACACTAGTTGATTCAATAACAACCAATATGACATCCCTGCTAGAGTTGAACGTGAAGTATAATCCGTTGACATGTAACTGTGACCTGCATGTATTGCGCAATCTTGTGAAGAACGCGAGAATACTTGGAGACTGTTTTAATAATGAAAATGGAAACAGTCTTAGTATTACAGACTACCTACTAACCAGCAAGAAATATTGTTTTCCAGATGCTCTTGAAATAACTATAGATCAGACAAGTAGCTATAGCATAGACACAAGTGAGGCAGTACCTGCTACAGAGACTGAGTTTACAAGTAGTTATAGCTTAGAACCAAGTGAAGAAATAACAATTAATGAGACTGGATATACATCTTCGGCTTTAATGTCATACACTGATGGTAAATTTGAAACAAGCTCACAAGCCATGCTTAGCTCCAGTGTTGAATCTAGTCAAAATTTTGTTTCCAAATCTCTTGAATCAGACAGGGAATATATGGACTATGTAACAAAGTATGTAAATGAAAGCAGTGTAGAGTTGGAAAATAATGAAACTACTGTTGATGTCCTTCCTACAATAACTGTAACTGATGAACCATTACGGATGAATGTCACGGAATCTACATTAATTTCACCAACACTTTCTTTTGCTGAGAATGAAACAATTAATGTAAGTTTGCCATTTGAAAATGTATCTGACTTATCGATCGATAAAGCTGCTACAAAAGACAACAACATGATACCTGAAGTTAATCACACTGTTAAGATTATGAGAGACGAAAGAAACCTCGATGCCAACAAAGTAAGAGAAAAGGACGGTCATTTCAAGTTAGCCCTTGGCCTTTTGCTTGCTGTGGCATTCGTGTGCGCAGTAGTGCTTTACTGTTTGTACAAAAATAGACGTCAAAGCAATGTTTACCAAGTTTCCATGCCATTTGATGAGGACAAAGAAATGTTTATAAATGGGGGAAAGCAAATTAAGCTGTCCAGTAACTTGTCAGATATAAGAGAGGTGCCCTCCATTAAGATTGAGAGTGTGGACGATGATGGAAACCTGAATGTTGAAATGTACCATGATCCAAAGGCTGCCTCTGCTAGTCAAAGCGTAGAGGAGGTGGATCCAAGCCTGCAATCTTTCCCGCTAGGTCTCAATGCTTATGAACAAGACACAAACGGGTACATGCAGGGTCCAATTGCTAACATGGAAGACCCAAACGGGCACAAGCAGGGTCCAATTGCTAACATGGAAGACCCAAACGGGCACATGCAGGATCCAAATGCTAACATGGAAGATCCAGATGGGTACATGGATGATCCAAATGGTAATGCATCCAATATCAGTCTTGATGTGCCATATGAGAGTATTTACCCACAAGATGATGAGTATCCAACAGAAAATGATGAAAGGAACAACAATGTGCTGCCCAATTAGAGATGGATGAGGCCATTTAAGGAACTACCAATAAAATAAGTGTACATCTATACAGCATTCAACCATGATGAACATTTTTTATGTTTCTGTGACTGATGTTTCAAGTTCAGTTTTGTTTAAAGAATCTCAACCGTTCTAGTTTCTATTTGATATAAATGTATGATTACACATGTAAGTGAAATGTTCAACAGTTACTTCATGTACAGTGCTTAACATTCTTTAGATACAATGAAAACACAGATTTCTAGATTCCAACATATCTGAAGACCAGCTGAGAGAAATGATTTGGTAAACAAACAAGTGAACCTAAATTTGATGCAATGGATTGGATAGACAATTTATAAAACAATCAAAATAGCTTCAGAAGTTTGAACAAACATAAGTTAAAGTACCCTATATTTTGATTAACAAAGTGTTACTTTTATTAGTGGTTATCTATGTGCATGCATATTTTATGTCACTGCTTTTCTATACAGACATGTGTGTAAATCAGTGTGAGACAGGTTCAGAAAGAAATTAATAGATCTTTTTTTATAATTTTGTATTGTATAATAATCCGATTTTGTAATGTTGATGTTCTGTTCCCTTGGTTTCTATGAATCCATGTTGTAGTATGGGAAATCCTACTAGCCTGTTGTCTTGTCTTTACTATTGATTGTAACATTTTATATTGTATATAAGTTTTTTATTCTGTTTCTATTAATAAATTACTAAAATTGATTTTGTATGTGTTACACTTGACCTATCACTGGCAATACAATGAGTATATAGTGTATGTTTCTTTCAATGCCACTGTTTAAAGAAGCACTGTTTGGATGAAACATTTACAAAAATAACTTCATAATTAGTGCAATAAAAACAAATAAGTGTAAATAACCATCACTGTTAAGACTCTAGAGACTGGTCTAATTTAGTTCTCCGATGACGTCACTGCATGCTTTTTTGTTTGTAAATAACATTGTTTTACACTGTCAAGAAAAAACAAATGTAAAG
>ENA-OREC01001710-OREC01001710.1-marine-metagenome-genome-assembly--contig:-NODE-1710-length-11418-cov-12.911560_pt1 | contig 11418 bp, 7 predicted proteins | sample MGYA00248626_ERZ508543 | MGnify/ENA primary metagenome ERZ508543 (study PRJEB26211, sample SAMN05518279) | marine metagenome | isolation source: Puget Sound, Washington, USA | host: Bankia setacea... | reverse complement strand
ACCAATACAGTATATAGCAACAATCAGCTCTCAAGTTACAAACCAATACAGTATATAGCAACAATCAGCTCTCATGTTACAAACCAATACAGTATATAGCAACAATCAGCTCTCAAGTTACAAACCAATACAGTATATAGCAACAATCAGCGCTCAAGTTACAAACCAATACAGTATATAGCAACAATCAGCTCTCAAGTTACAAACCAATAATCAACAAGAACAACAACTTATTTTAAGAAAAAGAAAACACACACAACATCTCAAACAAAATCCAGTATATGAAGATAAATGCAATGATATAAATATACAAATGTAAAACAATTATATCCATGTTATAATCCACGGTGAATGCATAATAATGGCAGTGCTGTAATGTTTTCTATCAGGAATGTTTAACAAATCAAAACAAAAACAGAACACAGTTCAAACAAGTTATTCCTGAAAAAATATAAACCCACCGGAACTCCTCCAATGATTCTATTCTGAATCAATCTGACAGCACTAAGATATGTTACTAAGTTGTTAATTATAGGTTGTTGAGAAGATATGTAAACCTTTCAGTTAATTCTTATGGAGAGCAACCAATTAGTCTGAGCTGTGTTTATATTTATAATACTGTTGATGTAGTTTCCAATACAAACCCTTATTTACATGGAGAAAAACGAATGCACTGTTTTCACTGAAGTCATGAGATCAGAATGTATTTAGACTTATACAACTTTAGTGTTAGACAACTTTAGTGTTAGACAACTTTAGTGTTATAAATAAAGGGATAAATGTCAAAGGGTTCTAACTGCTTCTACATTCAATAGCATATAGAAGCCTTCACTTTCACTCCTCCAACTAGTGACCTACTGCGCTGTTTTGTGCTGCATAGCCTTCACAGTCAAGGAGTTCCGATTGATGTAACAACAAAATATGGCATCTTCCTTTATACTTCCAACCTTAACTTTCTTGGTTAAATATACCGTAATATACATAGTAACATGTTCACTTCTTACAATCATTGCATGAATTATACAGCTAATGTTTTTTGTACTTAAAGGCTTTCACAGTTTTAAGCTTAAAATTCAACTTTTCATAAATTCCTTCAATCAAGAGTTAAATGATTTATTTATGGTATGTTCAGTCGCATCAAAATTAGAATTTGGAATAAAAATAACAAAATCAGCATAAAATAGACTAGGGACAACAAAATAAATCATTGGTGATGGTAGACCACATGGTAATTTAACAACAAATGCATAACATATTTAATAATAGTTATCCTTAAAGTACCCTGTTTTGTGTAACCTCTTTGTCACATTAAATGAACTATGAAGAGTGGATAACATAAGTCTTGTTCTTAACATCTTTAAAACTAATGCGCACAAACGAGTTTATAGTACAGGTTAAGTTAATACTTTAACATATGTATTGTTTCAGTGTCTCACTTATCAAAGTACAACATTCACTTCATTAAAGCCATAGAGGAACAGTTACATTTCAGATTAAATGTACAAGAAAGCATGTGCAGCCCACAGTGGACCATTGGTTTATATTACAACATCACAAGACTATTCTTCAACAACATACATTTATAAATATCAAACATCCACAGTTTTCAAATCAAATTGACATTAATTTTCTTTTATTGCCAGTTTTTAGCCTGTGTGCATAAAAAATCATCAAATTTCAAAAACTTACATAGACTGGTTTCAGAATTTATAATCTCTCAAGCAAGTCGTACAAGGTTGATGTCATGGAATCATGAAGATTCAATAAATTCTGGCTACGGTTGTCTGTTTATTTTAATTTTAGCAAACAGTAACAGTAAGAATTGTTCAATTACGTAGGCGGGTGTTAAACAATAAGGTGCAATGTCGTTACATAAACAGTTTTCATTTGTTAACTGTATTTTCCTCCACTGGTTCGGGAGATGGCATCTCTTTTTCCACAGTCTCCATTTTAATCTCTTCAAACGAGGACGAGGAGTCTTCCCCGTCGTTATCCCCGGTTGAGATTGAAGTGTTTGCATCTGGTACTATCTGACTTTGTGATGGGCTTGCTGAAGTGCGTCCAGAACAGATGCCAGAATCTTGCAGTATGTTTAAACTATCGTCTGCCTTGCCTGTTGTACCCTCCTCTTCTGTTAAAGCAGTGCCATCTTCTTTGAATGACTCGTTCTCCTGTTTATCAGACTCTTCCAGGAGGTTTGTGCAGGCCTTGGAGGCTCTGACCTCTATAGAAGAAGACACCTCCCCATCTTGAATCTCCTCTCCACTATCCTCATGTTTGTCAATGTCACTGTCTTCATCAGAGAAGGTTTCATCACCAACTCTACTGCTTACGTAACTACGACTGAAGGCTGATACACTGGAATCTCTACTAGAACGGTCAGCACTATTTCTGGAAGCATTTAGTAGCGAATAATCAAAGCTAGACTCATTACCCTCCTGTAGGTACTCCTCTGGAATGTTTTCTTTGGCCTCAGGGACATAGAAATCTTGTTGTTGTGAAAGGGGTGCCATAAAATGGATCTTATCTTGCGTATACACTTCTATCATTGGGTAGGCACAAAGAGCACGTTCCTGCAGAAAGAAGGAAAGTTTATGTTTTTGGTACAACAAGGCACTTTGTAAATACTTTGTGAATCTCTATTAAGCTACTAAAAAATGTTATGAAATGCAGAGCAAATAATTTAACATAATGAAAAGGGACACAAAACATACTTCAACAATGCAAATAAAATTCAAATCATTTGTTCAACCAGATATTAATATGATCACAAGCAAAGATTTAAAAAAATCTGTATGTTTGTTTGCATGTTTTACCTTAATGTATCTTGCCATCTTTGGGTAAACCTTCCATACTGCCATGTAGATGGACAAGAAGCTGACAAATGGGAAGTCTGCTAGAACACAATGGGTGGCTTTTGGCAGATCGATTATTTTGAAACCGGCTTCTATCATATTGTCCTTTACTTCTTTCTCAATTTTAATGCCGTTTTCACTCAGAATAGCCCCAACTGCAAACCGTTGCTTTGCTTCTGGTATCTGAAAATCAGTAAAAATATCATATCTTTTATTTGGCTAAAAAGATTTAAGAGCTGAATTTTAAGTAAATTTGTTTCCCAGTCTCTAAGATACATTGTAAGTCTGCTATTCTTGAAGAGATACAATCTTAACAAAAGAGAAAGGCAGAACAAATACAATGATTAATTGCATTTATTACTTTAACTTAAGTTGAGACAGACTGGTAAACAAGAGGGCCATAACGCCCATTATACTCAAATGAGAATGTGCTAGGAATTAAGATATATTCAAAGTTCTCTATATCCATTGTAAATATATAAGAATCTATTTTCAATAAAAGTTGGTATCCTTCCATTGCAATCTTTGGAAGAGATATTATTATTAAGGAGAAAACAAAGCAGTACAGAACTGAAAGATGTGTTTTGAATAGATTTAAAAATAGATCTGATGAAACATGGTTCATTGTTACAAAAGTTGCCAACTTGACAGAAAAGAATATACCTGTTAGGTAGATTTTGTTAAATAACTATATACGCACATTTTTAGTTATAAGGCATTACTCATAAGCAGTGATGCAGTTTTCAGACAAACATAAAGAACATGATGGTGGATTTCTAAATTGCATAACTAAACGAATGTCAGTATGTGGACACGTTGCAAACAGTAACGAACATTGTTTGAAGTCTTGAACCTTTTTTGCATAAAACCTTATTAGTAACATTATACCTTTGTGGGATCGTCGTAGTAGATCCCCATCGTTAACGTGTTTAGTGGAGCAACTTTGAGAGCTTCGTGAAAAATTATTCCAGCGTCATTGTATGGTCCTGTGGCAAACTTATACGCCAGTGTCACTTTTCCAATTGGTGGTGAGCCTGCTCCAACTTCCACATATTTAGTAACGCCACTTACGTACAAAAGTACTCCAACAGTTGTACAAAGAATAACAAACAAACTAACAATCGCAATAAACAGCAGTGTTTCTTCTTCCATTTTTGAATAGGTTAGACAAAACTAATTCTTTGGTGAAGATAATTCCCGAAAAGAATCCCTTTTCGCAAAAAAGGTTTTAAATGTCATGGAAGAGATGTGATGTTGTTTTTGAATTGTTCCTAGATTGAGGTAACCGCATTGATACAATACATATAGCAATATCATGTGTTATAAATTCGGTTGTAAACAATGAGAAACATCGTAGAGTAGTAGTATAATCTAACCAAGGACCATTAAATACAAAAGTGACTATTAATTAATTTTATGAACACTCGACTGAAACACATTATAACATTAATTCATATATTTAAAGCCAGCTGTTGGTATAGTTGTTATTCAGTCGGTAACTTTGTTAGATACAACTCACTTGCTTTTACAAATTGAATTGTACATAACCATTATACTTATAATTGGGAGACTTGCACTCAAACTTTTTGTTAAACGTTTTATATATTATATATTATTTATATAATGTTTTGTTGTTTCTTCTAGAAATTACATTGTTTATTCGTGTTATTAAATTTACTTTCATGAACATTTTCTGTTTTAAATAATCATACAACAGTCTTAAATTGTTTTTATAAACAAGCATTTTTTAATCAACTTCTTTTATTAAAATGAGTTCGTTCAAAAGACAATATTATACCTTATTTGCATAATTTGTTCTTATTTCAATGTGACATCACCCGGTCATTAAATCGCTATGAAGCCCGTAGCCTGGCTTACCTGCCCTTGCCATTACATTATAGGCTTCAAATGAAGCCCGGAGCAAACTGTTTATTGACCAGGGGCGTACAACTCTGTATCGACTGTTGCGTATATCGGTAATACACGTGTAATGCTGTGTTTACATGAGGTGGTTTACAAAGGTAGATTATTACAACGCGCATCATACGACACATGTAACAGCCTTTTGGTTCGTAAAACATATTATTGGTGTCTTAAGTCATTGTTATAAATGTTTTTTTTACTTCAGACCTTTGATATTTAGCATTTGCTGGTTAATGAAATAATTTGTTGATGTAATTTAACAATAACTTTTTTTTAATCCATAGATTCGGTATACTATAACAAATAAAACATGCAGTCCGTAAACTGCCATATTGCCCTCAAAGCCATGTTTTATTTGTTAAATAAAGTCCACAACTAGCAGTAATTTAAAACGTCTTTATGTGAAATCCGTTCACAAGCGAGTGAACCTGCTTCTTTGGTTATCTCGAAGATGTTAGTCATATCTGTGTTGCGATGAGTCTGTCTGTTTTAGTTTTCTTTTAAGATTTAAACAGTACACTGAACAAACGTCATGCGATAACTAATGAACGTGTATGCCTTGTATCCTACCGGTTTTATTCAATGGTACATGTGAGTAAAAAGCCACACGGAGCCAGTAATTGTTTATAGAAAGGTTTATTTCAAATAAAGCATATGAGTCAGTTTTCTTCTTCAGCAAATTCAAATACATTGTAGAATGTACACCGATTACCACATATGTAGTTACATGCATATGTACCTTGAAATCAACTACATGTGTATGTCAACACGAGTATAGTTTCAGAAAAGTACATGTAATTGTAAACGTGGATATAATATACACTCCATACACATATGTTACAAAGACTGAAGCATTTATAGCAATTATAAGAATTATTATTTATAACAACGATTGTAACATGACTATTCCCTGTCACATACTAGTACATGTATCGATCGATAGAAGTCGAAAAATGGCACCTTAAAAGTGTTTTACACCGTTCCAGCTTCACTGGCCGCTGTATGTCCGTTTTTCTTCTGTTCAAAGCAGGCTATAGCAGCGGCTAGAACAATACCCAAAGCTAGTATGACCAGTGTGAAGCTTATGTCTTCAACGTTGAGGGCGGTAAACGGAGGTAAAACTACTTGTTTGGGACTGGCATAATCTGTCTCTGGTACATCCGGGCACTGGAGTTCCTGTGACCACCATTTGTTCTCAAGTGCTGTCATGGTACCGTCTTCAATCAGCCTCAGAATTGCCATGCAGATATTGGCACACAGTTCTCTGCCATTTGAATTGGCCTTGCACGCAAATCCATATCCAGCGATATACAACTGATCGTTCAGCAGCATCAAATCACAGTGTGTGTTGGTAACATGTTCTCCAGTTAATCCACCCACAATGGCCGCAAAGGAACCATCGCCTTGCTGGACTTTCCTAACAGCGTGTCTATAGTCTGTGTAGTAGGTGTGTCTGGAATTTATGAAATGATCCAGTTTTCTGTGAATATCGTTGTTAGGATCAAGTCTCAAAGATGTTGGTCCGCTGAATTCAACCTCACCATGGTCGACCATCTCGCTGAACGTGGTGAAGGGTAGGAGAGGCTTGGTTGAGGCGGAGGACTGCAAGAGGCTGACCAAAGACGCAACATATGTCATCGAGATACCAATTATGAACAACCACAGGAAAATTGAAAATACCCGCAAAGAAACCGTCTTCGTTTGGCGTTTTGGACCTATGGAAATTGATACAGAAATTAAACGTGTAAGCCGCATATATACTTTTTACAAAACATATTATATCATGACTTTCAAGTACGTAACCGGATAGCTATACTAGTTTTTCATATAATAGGGATGTATTTCAGTAAGAAGATGAAAGAAGAAAGAAGAAAGAAAGAAACCTTTATTTGTAATAGGCCATATGGCCCCTGAACAAAACTTCTATATACAATACATAATAAAATGCATGGTCACGTGACAATGGAAGATGTCTTGTAGTGATATATTGATATTGTGACCGGTTTCACATGGTATTGTATTGTACGTGTAATAGGACCAGAACCTCATACTTAGCCCAGAACTTGCTGTAAAATGTAATCAACACAGGTTCAGTAGATAGTTTGGTAATTCTCACAGTCTAACCTTGGCATAAAAGGATGTCACCCATGGATAAGAATGTGTTCTTCACTCGTCCACCATTTGACCCTTCTCCGTTCCATTCTGTTGCACATAGAACGATGAGAGACACCACCACACACGCAACTAGACAACACCAAGCACCTGCTGTAAACGGCCTCAACAACGTGAGAAATCCTCGTGATGGTGACACAGGCTTTTTCATTAAGATACGGACTCCATCGTTAATAAATGGTTTGGAGAAGACCAAGTTGTTAAATCTACTTTCAATGCCAACATCGACGATTCCAATATCGGCTGTCTGAAACAAGTTTGAAGTTGTTCATACTTTTCCTTTTTGTAAATTGCCAAGTTAATGTGTTGACTGTCTGCAATAAGTTAATATATAATTGATACAAAGAGATGCTGGCATTTAGTAACTTCGGTGAATTATTTTATATGAAATTGAAAGTCTAAATCTTGCTTATCAAATATATGTGATATGAATACGGACCCCTTCAGTTATTTGCCACACGATGTCGTCGTACATATAGCCTGCATTTCGGGAATATGTTGAATCTTGATGCACTGTATATCGGAAGTTACACAACTTTTCAAGACGAGATAAGACATCCACCAAAAGGCCATCCATCCCTACCGTGGCATTGCTTTCATCACCCAAAATGTGTTCACCAACTATCCACGGCTCATTCTGCCAAGTCAAATGTATGTACAATGTATTATACATTTTATTATAAGTATACGTGTACCTGTGTGTGCGCGCTCGCGTGTGTGTATCTGTTTTTTTTCTATATTGTTGTTCATATTATACATGTAAAATTGCCTGCGTGTAAAACAAATTACGCTGCAGCTTTTATTAGTTCAACAAAGGTTATATATGTAACATTACTTACCAGATTGGTAACTATGTTGATTTGGTTTCCTGCATGTTTTCCGCCTTGCTGTAAACTCTGAAATGAACGAGTGCAATATACGTGGTTTGTGTGGTCAATATCACCTGCTTGTTACGACAACATTAACATTTAGAAAATAGTACACGAACTGTGTGTCCGTACAATGATGCTCTAGAGATAACGTAACATTTTATTTAGACTAGACTTTCCCTTTGATGTTGTGAGTTTTCATGCTAGAGTGTTCAAGCTTCCAAACTGCAGGCTTTGAGTTGAATTAGCCGCCAATTAAGATTTAACAAACAGATCTCTCCTACTAGACTAGGAGAAAAATCGTTAGACTATATTAACTTAAGTTAGGCTAAGTACAACGAGCGAGATGAGAGAATACATTTAGGCGCACGTCAAGCGGAAGCCAAAGAAACGAAATATTCAGGAAACTAAACTTGTACATGCATGGTAAGTTCAAGCCACCTGAAAAGTTGAACTAGTATTATGAAATGAAATTAGAAATGAAAGTTGTAAACCAATCCTGGCTACGTAATTGCTTGACTCAAAGTGGAGACTTTCTCTTTTTACATATAAAACGTGTTTTTGTGTTATCGGACACAAGTCTTGATAGTCAAATGGCAGTACTACTTGGCGCACAATTATATTGTACTCATTTGTTAGACGAGTCGACCAGTCTATATGGTGAGTTTTTTAGTCCGCCAAAGAAAAAAAGAAGAAAACCAAACACTTTCACATGGTTTAATTAAAACTGAACATAATATATTTAAATGGTGGGAACGTTGTTTATTTACCTGTCCAGTTATGGATAAAACTCCAAGAGTAATAAGAAGAAATAACCTCATTATGTATCAAACATTTACACTATTAACTCCCACACGTAGTTCACCAGTAGACACCTTTAGCAGTGGTGTTGAATTCCCTGCTTTACGTTTTAGAGGAGTCACTGACAGTACACAGCAGCAGCTTGTCTAAATTATGTGTGAGGGTCTCACTCATTGTACAGTATCATATGATCTTAGAAAATAACATCTAGCATAACAAAAGTCAACGTCAACGAAAATAGACGCGTACGTTAAATTGATTTGGGCTTTTTAAATGTAGTTGCATGATTTTGTTCCAGAACTGGAGATACACGTGGTATTTATTAATATTGTTCTACCTAGTTTCAATGGTAAAGAATATAAGCCCTTAGTCTGAGAAGTTGCTCTTGGACGAATATGTTAAACTACTTGATCCACTACTAGAATGTTAGTGTACATGGTTATAGTTGGTAAATTTTGACAGGAATGTACACCAAAGACCATAATACTTTGAATAAAACACACACACACACACACATTCGACAGTAATTATACTCTTATTTGATATTCTCCAAAATACGACTGGGATTTAAAACGCGGGTTTGCGATTATCACGTCTTGCAAATCTCACGCGCACATCGTTGCTAACTATAAACAAATGGCTGCTGAAGTGAGAGGTAAAGGACATTTAATTTATTTATCTATGGTACCTTGGCATTTAAATGCATCAGTTGAATCTGTACTTGCGTATGCTTATCTAAGGTCAGCAATATTGTACCATTTAAACAAATTATTCCGTCACAAACCGTGTTGACTAAACACGTCACATTTAGTTTTGCAGGTCAGCTGTGAGTGTGGGTGCATTGTCTTTGATCATGTTAATACAGACTGCAGTAACTGTTTTTATTACCTTGACAGTTGAAAATACATATAACTTGAAAAGTACATTGTAAAGTTACATATGACTGACAACGTCGGACTTGCATTAACGTATTTAGAATCGTTGGTGTTCAAATGTTAGCTTAGGGCAAACACATGCAGAGCACAAAATGTCTCATGATTTAATGGAAGACTAAATTTACGGATATTGAAATGAAAACAGTAGTCATCAATGACTTAGTCACTTAGTGTTCATTGACCTAAAATTTAATTGTTTGGATCAATTTGTAAGAAGGTAGCTTCTGATATAAGCCATGCTTTTTTCAACTTTTTTTTCAGTTCTTGCAACATTGTAAAAGGAATGTTTTGGTTGTATATATAGACGTCTTTAAAAAGCACATAGAATGGCAAGCACTACTCAGTCAATACACATGAGCACTGGTCCGATCCCATTATCACCCGGACATTTAGAGCCTGTGGAAGAGCTGCCAGGTGATTCTGATATAGACGATGATAACACGGATGTTGGTGACAATGGATCAGAGAATCTACTAAGTGACATTGAAGACAATATTGATGATGATGACCAAGGTGACCGGGAGGAAGGCTCATTATGTGAAAGAGATCCTGTATTTGAAAAGATAAAAGAAACAATCTCAAAGACACAACGTTCAGGATCACTAGTCTCGGATATTAGTTTCAGTAGTGATGTGAGTGATTCACCACAGGTACAGACATCGCAACTTTATGCATCAGTGCCTTATGGAATACAACCTCGATCTACTTATGAACACAGCAGTCAACATGCTGACATTATGGGAGGTAAATACATTTTATAACAGTTTAAACCTGCTAATGTAACATAGATACATTGTGTGCAACATTTTATTTCTCTCTACTCATATACTCCATACTTACCCTATTTACATGGTTCATGTACAATGTACCAAACAGATGATTTCTCCATCTTGTCACTTGCATAAAAACTGGCAGATAACAGGGAGTCTTATACATTTTGTTTATGCTGTTGATGTATAACATGGTCATTTGACAGTACATGCATCATTTTCATATTTTCACAAATGCCCACTTTTTTCTCTCTTGCTAAAAATGTGTTTAAAGTTTTTAAACACTGAAGTAGTTTAGTATAGACAATTTGCTTGCTTTTTATAATAAAATTAAAACTGATAAAAAGTTGGAATTTGAGTGTAAACAACCTTTGTTTTGAAGCGTACAGTGTCTAACATGTTTAACCATCATGAGACAAGTTGTTGCGCACAAAGTCCAAGGTCAAGGTCATTCTTAGAGGTCAAATGTCCAAAAGAAAAAAAGTTGTGTCATCAGTTAAGAGATTCTGATATAACTTGGCACCTATGTTTACCATGAGTGGTGTGCTCCAGAGCCAGATATCTAGGTTTAATGTCAAGGTCACCGTATCTTCTTTATACGGTAAAGGGATTGTAAAATAGTATACTGTATGTGTCTATCGTAAGATACTTTGTTATATACATTACACAAGTTCCTAGGTTCAAGGTTTAGGTGACACTTACAGGTCAAAGGTCAAATTGTAGGAAGACCTAATAAGGATGTGTTCTACCTCAAAGGTCAAGGTGACAGCAGGACGGACATTGTTGATGTTTATCAAAGCACCAATTATCTAGTGTACTGACTGCCAATAAACATCTGTTGCTGCTGTTACATCCCCTCTTGTGTTTTATTTCAGTTGCTTACAATGGTAGAATGAGACAATTTGTGATCCTAGATTCAAAGGGCATTACTACTTGGAAGAGAGACATGGTAGACCAGAGAGGTAAATGTCTAGGCTGAACTCATTTGAGAGCAATTTATAACATATAACTGCTAAAGGCAATTGTTTACTATAAACTTTAAAGTATTTGCAACAACAGGGGTTTGCATTTATACATTATAATAAAGTTTACT
>ENA-OREC01001709-OREC01001709.1-marine-metagenome-genome-assembly--contig:-NODE-1709-length-11421-cov-11.872091_pt1 | contig 11421 bp, 5 predicted proteins | sample MGYA00248626_ERZ508543 | MGnify/ENA primary metagenome ERZ508543 (study PRJEB26211, sample SAMN05518279) | marine metagenome | isolation source: Puget Sound, Washington, USA | host: Bankia setacea... | reverse complement strand
GGGGGGGGGGGAGGTTAGGGTTAACATGATTTGAAATATTATTGTTTCATTCCGTGTTTGGATTTATCAAATTGACCTAAAACCAAACGAACCCTCTCCAAGTCCCGTATTGCAGAATCAGACGTGACATCAAAGAACATATTGTTGAGAAACTTAACTTATCAACAATCGTCTAGTTACTCTTGACACCGACGGGTCACAGTGTTGCCTGGCAGTATAACAAAACTGTATTATCCCCTCCAACTAACCGTATACTCACGACAGCATTCAACATACCGACGATTTACTGATGATATGTAAAGGCAAACAGCTGACACCTCAAATAATAGAAATAATTGGATACGCAGTCAAGATTTAATAATGACTCGACGCTAAAATGTTGTAACTAATGTAAAACTACACTACTTGGTCCTACTTTAAACAGTTCTCACATTCTCAGTAACGCTGCATTGATACCGGCCGCATTCACTATGTATATAATACAGTTCTAGTGAATTACTTACACTTAGTACTATTGTGACAGATATACGTCCATTATAACAATATTTTACTATTACTACTTATTTACACATGCAATTCAAAATATGTAAACCACACCGTTCACTATCATGGCACACCCATAATTAAAGGCCACCTGTTTACAATAACCAATTTAGCCGAGCCCGGTCGTTGGCCTCTGTTTGCAGGTTTGACTTAAATTAAAAATAGTTATTTAGCGGGATTTGCATCTATCAATGGATGCTTTGATTTTTCAAGTTAGAATGGCTTCAATTACCTTAACAAGAGGGTACCTGTTTCATAATACGTCACAAAGTGCATGTGTTCTCATCGTGTTTGGATTAAGAAACAGCAGACGAGAAGAATATTATTTGTTGAGGCCCCTTTTTTCTAGTCGACATTGACGATAACAGTCCTTTAAGTTATTAACTTCAACAATCGAACCAATCAAGTAGCGTGCTCGGAGCTTAGCATATCCCTAACTACAACACCCTACTATTGGTAAGGACCCTTAAATCTCCCTTAATCGTTTATCTCGATTATCGGAATTTTCCTTAAATCTGATAAAAGTTCCGATAAAAATGTTTAAAACTAGGACTCTCTTAAATGGTGGACGATTAAAATGCCGTCAAGATTTGCGTGTCTCAGTATGGGATTAGGGAATTTAAGAAATGTGTTAAAGTTTGGCGTTTTACCTAGATAGGACCCGAAACATTGGCATACGAGCCATACATGCACACAGCTTTTCTCGATGTTGGTGTTTTCAGACTTTGATCTTCAAGTTTGTCTTATATTCTACGTAACACAAGAATGTACGTATAAAACAGTATATAGTAGCTGAACTTGAAGTCTAGGGTCCCAGAATTTTGTATCGCACATTCTTGTGTTGGTTTTTTGTGTGTAAGTTTTCGGACAAAAGCAGCTGATATTTTGTCTCTTTTGTCTCAACAGAGCTTAGGAGTTAGCAGCCGCGAGTTTCTTCGACTGAGAGACCTGATTCCAGTGGGTAAGTGTATTTTCTATTGTTGTGGTTATTGTTGTCATTGTTACCATTAGTATTTCCTTTGTTGTTAGTGTTGTTTCTGTGGATGTCGAAAGACGTATACGAACAATCGTTCTCACTATATAAATCCTACAAATTAACAGGAAAGATGTTAATTATTTCAGTTTTGACACCGGAAGTCTTGTCCGAGAAACACGTGCATGATGAATGTCAAAATTCCAGCAACGTGAAAATCATGAGCTATAATGTTAAACTTGTTTAAGAAATAAAACACCGGTACCCGTGTTTTAATATAGAACGAGTGCATAATTTGATTCTGCGAAAAAAACACGGGTACAGAAGTTTTATTTCGATTCTAAGTGTGCTTCTATAATGCGCTGCACATTTGTTTTCGAAAGCTTTTATTGACAGGATGTTGTTTAGTTACGCGGACTGTAAAGGTAATCAGCACGGACCTAGAGCACGGACCCAAGTCCATGGAAACAGCCATATATTAACGTATAGATAAATAATACACAGTTCGTTTCCTTCTTTGTGCATAGGAGAAAATCACGGGACCGTTTTAGAATAGCTCGTGTAAGGTTAAGAACTTATTTTAATGTGTATATCTAGTTTGATAAATTACTTCTTATGACTGGGTATACACTGGGTATACACTGGGTATATACTGGGTATACACTGGGTAAACACTGGGTATACACTGGGTATACACTGGGTATATACTGGGTATACACTGGGTATATACAAATTATTCAGCGAATCGAACTCATGTGATCGATATATATGGTTAACCAAGTCAGCACTAAAAATACTTACTCCATAGTAATGTCTAAACATATATAATTGATAGGTTATATATGTAAACTAGGGTTGTGAAATGTTAGGTGAGCCGTGGTACAGTGGGTATATCAGCTGAGACTAAAGCAGGTCTGATAATCGCACATACGATACATATCGTCTGCGGCCCGCTCTCCTAATGCGACACTCGCTCAGAATTTTCACATTTTTTCTGCCTTATATACATGTATTCCGATTTTACTTTAGTTGCTGTGTAAAAAACGTATTTCAAATAAGCTGGAAAACAGAGAGTTATGCAAATTATCATTTTTAATGTTCTTTTTTTGTTTGTTGTTGCTGCTGCTGCTATTATAAGTATTGCTATTGCTACTATAATATGTTTAGTTATTGTTGTTGCTGCTGCTGCTGCTGCTACTACTATTATTATAAGTATTGTAATTGCTACTATAATAAGTTTAGTTGTTGTTGTTTCTCTGTTTCTCTCACAATCTACACGTATATATAAGTGGACACAATGATGATGAGGAGGGTGTTAGAACACGTCGTTGTCATTCTTTATGCTTAGTAATGTTATTTTGCCTAGATATTCGAGTTCAGTCCGTAGTAGATGTTCCCTATACACGTATAAATGACTGTTGATATGATATATAAAATACATTCATTTAAAATTTAAGTTTATGATATATATTTATAAATTCATATTTGTTTATGTTTTGTAAGGCGATGCAGAGTATTTACACTTGATTAATGTCTGTAACTTTGTGTATTTCCCAGTGATACTGTTACATAATATATACAAAGTGGAAAAGGTCACACATTGTTAAATTGATGTATGACTGTAACTCAAACATACTAGTAATACTAAGTACTAATGTGTCTGTATGTACTAGTATACTTCATTGTGTATTTCCTACTGAATCTGGGCCTCAGTACATTATTGATTGCTACTCACCAAAATGTGTATCAAATCACCGAAAGTATGACTCCACCGGCTCCCTTTTTCCCCCCTCCCCCTGGATCAAACAATTAAATATCGTACACATCGGGGGTGAAAGCGAAACGGTTTTAAGTGCTATTGAATATATAAGCAGATAGATCCATTTCACATTCACCCCTCGACCTGTTTCCTGACATTTCCTAGTAGCACTCAATAAAAATATATATACATACGCGAACAACAAAGGGCATGATAAGCTGCCGCGGTTGAAACTGACTTGCATGTACAATCAATTTGAAACGATTACAAACAAAACACCTTTAAATGTCGAGTAGCCTGACCTTTCATTCCCCTGCCCCACCCCCTCTGTCTAAAAGATTCTGACTTGTTAATTAAGTTGATCTAGTAATTAACGTATTAGGCTCATAACTATACAGGCGAGAGCGTTTTTAATCTGATTTACTTTTAATTGAGAGCACTTTTCATTGTGTAAACTCTCTGCCAACTTTAGTGACCAAATAATTACTTTGTCGGTTTTATTAGCTGTCGATAATGAGTAGTTAAACCGAAGTCTAGCAATTTAAATGTCGCCGTTATTCGATTGTGTGTACATGTGCTGATTTGTCTCGGACTGGTTTGCTTGATTTAATTCTTTGAGACAAAAGTGCCGAATTGAGCGGAAAGATTTAGAAAGTGCAAAACGGATCTACTAGGAGTTTTTTTTTAAATATGCTGAGCCCAGAGAATGTGCAGGATTTACTCGGGGAGGATCCGGAGTTACTAGAAATCGAGGAGGCCTCCAACACATGTAGGGGACAAGGGAATTGTAGGGGTTATAGCTACTGTAAAGGACATGCCAACTTGGTAGGTAGACTTTCCAAGTATTTGACTTTGTAATTGCTTGTTCTAAATTGGTTTTTAATTGAATATTGCTTGTTTCATTAATTAATCCTATTTCAAAAAGGATTATTGATTTGGCTTTTCTTTCTAATCCGGTCCACTGTATATACTTCAGTCATCAGCTGATATAGTAATGTATACATGTATACGATGACACTGGTATGTGCCAAGAATGGTGTACGAGTACATGTTCACTGCAACTGAGTTATTAAAAAAAGCGTTATACAATAAATACAATATCTCTAGAGCGTCCGTCTGAAGAAAGTGGATTTTATCAGATAACGGGAAAAATCTAGACCGACTTAAATAATTCTTGAATCTGTTGAATGCATTAAATATACTGTGTTCATATAACCTACAGTATATTTTTGTTACTTTTAACTGCGAAAGTAATTGAATCTCCTTTGCTTTAAACATACGATCAAAGCCCGACCACACTTTATAACAACAGCTAGACAAATGATGGATTTAGATTGAGGTGCCAACATATATACTAGGTACAACTATAAATGACCCGATTCAATACTTTAAACATGTTGTTCTTTGAGCTGGACATTCACATTTTAACACCACTTAAGATTGAATGGTTGACGTATTACGACATAACTTTTTCCTTATGCAGTTCATGTCCGTAATTCACGTTTGGTTCAAATCGATACATCTTAGCCAATATCTATAATACAACTTTTCCGCCATTTTTCGCTCTAATAATTTTTTCCGCCATTTTCTTTGTAAATCAATGAGTTGTTCCAATCATCCTGTGTCCAAGAAATGTCAGTCGGTGCTAACATATACCTCGTCTCGCCTGATTTGTCCGCCACAGAAAGATGACATTTCTAGCGAGCCGTTTCTTAAAAGTGTATACATATACAGCACTGTCACTTGAATGGCAAACATTTGGTGAATTTTATCTGTCATCGGTGCGAGGTAAATGTCATTTCCTACATCAGCTTGATCTTGGACAATTTAAAACAATTCTGAGACTCACTAGACCATCTATTCACAGTGTAAAATCTTCAGATGTTTGACGTGTAGTAGCACAGTTTGTTAACATTTGTACCAGAACCAAGATGAAAACCTTATCCCTCTTCTTGAAGCAAGTATCAATATAAGTTTGACAACTGTTGTTTGAAACCCATGTGACTATCTTAAGTCCTGTCACCTAATATCGCCCTATTATTTACAACTTGAACCAAAAAAAACCACAATTTCACAAAGTCATTAAAAGCGTTATTCTCAAGTGCAATGAACATCTAGTAGTATTTAAATCAGCATCAATAATTAGTCAGATAATTTTAAAATGTTTGCTTACTACCCATGTTTGTGCTAGAGGATCGATCAGTGAATGAACGCATTGGAACACATTCAACAGACTGAGCAGTAAACAAAGGTCTTGTTAAACATTATTATTCTATCATGCCGTGTTGACTTGCTTTCACTAATGAACTTGTTAATTACCAATAAGTGATAACATAATAAGGGGTCCATGAATCTAATGAAGAGCTCTAATTGAAAGGTCACGGGTTTTAGGATCAGTGTCATGGTTGCAAGTATCAGGCTTGTCTAGAAAGGTCAACATATATAAACAAAAGCAACAATGTTCAAAACCTAATGACAAGGACATTCTTTACGACCAGTTTGATTCTTTGTATAGTAGAGAGAGAGAGAGAACTATACATGTTTACTAATACATAATCAACATGCATATTCTTTATGTTCTTCTGTCCAATCAACACATTAATCAATTTGCATGCTACTAATTGCTGTCATTTTAAAGCTAATCAAAGGTAATCAATTAATTAAAGTTGATCGCGTATCGACAATACAGACGTTCCTGGTGATGGGAAAGACTCACCGAATACAAACTCCTACTGAGACTTTGAAAGGACATGTCGAACAAGTCACTCGACATAAGTCTGAATTTTATCATACAAACCTAGGTGTGTATATACTGTGTAGTGAAAATGAAGTGAATTCCAAGCATTGGTAGAAAGACCACATCAAGCGATGCCGTAGTTTTCATCACACATACTTCTAGATGTATCCAATGGCATTCACATCTGAGTTAGAACCTAACGGGACCTGTATATACAATATGTAACAAACTTCAATTACAAATACTAGCCTAACAACATACACTCCGCTTGCTACAAATGCATATCAAATATTTAAACTTTGAACCTCTACTGGAAGTTTTGGATTTACCGTCGAACAATGCTAGGACAACTCGTTGTGGTATCAGTTCTAATTTTCCCGGAGAATTGACAATTGCAAAAATGTCCATAAGTCATTACCAATGGTGTTATTCTCTACAGCTTTCGATAATTGCTCCCCAGAGTACATTCTGAACTTGGTTAAATTAACAACGTATAGCTGTGTGCGCTTTATTACCAGAGCCTTCATCCATTATATCTCTATGATCAGACAGGAATAATATACTTCATCGAACTTTATCCTCCGGGATTATACAGTATCAATACCATTTAGATAATTAATCGCAGCAATTGTAAATAGTGTCTGTTTGTGTTCGTTGTAATACGCTTTTAAAACATGTGTGCCGTTTGGCCTTTTTGAGTCTACTAATGTAAGGTTGCTCTTATTGACTGAGTTAGTTCAGCATCCCCATCGATTTGGTTGTGGAGGTAAACGTAATATTAGTAACACCATGAACTAAGCATTCAAATTATTTCAGTTTTGTCCATGATCGGGGACTCGAAACTGATACTAATCTTGACATGCATGCTGGTTTAATGTTTTATTTACTTTGCACAAACTTCCCCGTCAATGAACGCATCGCTGAGAATTCTTTGAAAATCGGCACTCCATTTCAAAGCTGGCTGTCGCTTCTACGTCCGGTTCGATAGTCTAACTAATTTACGAAAACTCAAATTGACGTCGGCTCGTTTTGATGTTCATTATGAGTAAATTGCTGAACAAATGGATGTTATAATTGGTATTGATCTTGCAGTTAATGAGGGACATGTAGTAATTAAAACCCTGTACAAGTGGAAATAATTTGGCCGTTAGCAAAATGTATTGGGAAAATGTTGCTACGCACACACAATAAAGTAGTCTGTGAGTAAGCTGATCGCTGAAAGGGTTTCAATTGTCGGCAATGGCGCCGCTTCTGTATTCACTATCTCTAAACAGCTTCTGGCATTTTAGTTTATCAAACTGTTCCGTTTGTCGCTGTAGAATGGTTTTGTTTTGTTGATGAACTTGAGCCATGTATTTTTTTCACGTTTATAACAGTAGTTCATAGCTGCTTAATCGTGAAAATCATGTGGATGGAAAATATTTGGGAAATGTTATTAGACACTAGCATTACACTAGCTTGGTATATTTCCTTATTTCAACATCAAGTGTCTTGTTATAGGCCATACTACGGTACTCATTGCTGGACCAGCCTTCCATTCACATGGCATTTGTAAAGGTTATATACATGTATTCTGTAAAAAGAACTCTTGAAAACATTGCATGACACATATTTTACAGCGTGTTTCACATCTGAGACCCCGGTCTTTGAATTCCAAGCAGACGACAAATTATTCAGCCATTACATCCCCCGCCCCGCCTTTGCTCTTCTCTAATTGCAGACGACAATGTTTCACCTGTACTCAGTTACCTCGTCCCATTGTTGTTATCTGCATGTCGATATATTACGTCAATTATAGCACTGAAACCATCTGACTGGAACTGGGAAGATTCAGACGAACGTAGTCGGGTTCTTGTTGCAATATTTGAACAACCGAACACACAATGTCAAATGTAAATATTTAACACTGGTACACTTATACTTTCTTGTACCATTCAAACGTATACAACTTAATTTAAACGAGAAATGCAAGATCTTATAAAATGGTAACGGATCTACTCACATCACCTCTGCCTGCTTCGATACATTCGTGGTTCGGTTTTAGACTTTAAGACCTTTGTTGACTATATTAGTGGGCGTGTTACCTGTGCTGTTTCAATCTTAAATGTGTCAACTTGAAATGGTTTAGTGACATGTTTCACCATGAATCAATACTTTATTTCAACATTGTCTTGTGTTCTACAGTTAGGCAACGTTTGATATGACTGTTTGAACCTTGCGTATTACCAATCCTAAGTTGACAGTAGTATTTAATAGGGCAATTAATTGTACTGTGTAAATCTTCGAACCTCTTACTGCAAAGTGCAACCAATTCAAAGACGTGATATGTACACAAACGGTTGACATCTTATTCCAAAATAAATAAATCAGCGGAAATATTAGAGTATGTCGGAAACGTGTCAAAACTCTGTTGTGTTATCAAAGACAAACAGAGAACTGAAAATGAACATTTATGTAACATGTATATCTATTTGAACAATCGACACACAGTAAATTAAAATGCTGGATATCGATAACCTTACCAGACGACAATCTGCACCATACACCGGAAAACGATGACATGTGCTTTTGATAGATAAATGCGTTTCGGGATCGCATGCAGAATAATGTTCAGTTTACTCACTAATCGATAGCGCATATGGATTACGGAACACCAACTTTAAATACGTCCGTGGGAATAGAAAAGTATGACCTTGGTTTGCGTATGCCTTATGGACGGATGTGTAAATCAACATTTGTGATAAAAATAGGGGTTTAAGTAGGACTTTTAAGGTCATATAAGGACTTATTTAAGGAGTGCTGATAACACGGATTTTAAACGACTGTTTGCGCAGTGTGAGTTAGTAATGTTATAGAAAGGTTTTGAAGGACTTTTCACATACAATAAGAGAACAGTAGTATACTAAGTGTGAATGGAGTGTCGCATTGGTTTTCGTTTCACACATGATGATAACAAGGAGAGATAATCGTATGTAATAGGATTAGCTGAGTGAATTTGTTATGAATGGATTATCTGGTATCTATTTGACTATTTGTATTGAAGCAGATACAATATTTCAGCAGACGATTAAAAAAAAAAAACGCAACGATATCACCTGGCGGGAATGTCAATAGTTGGATGACTTTGTGAACCCTGTGCATGTGATATAAGGGTTATAATTATGACTAAAGGCCACTGAAACTAAATACCTGTGGTTAAGGTATTGGTGTATTATATCGTGTGGTAATTCGGAGTAGTGTGGGTTTAGCACGGTCGGGTATGAAACACTGCCGAAGAAGGATTTTATACGTCCTCGATTTTTCGTAGCATTCAGCTATAATGTTGTCCTTACAATAGATTAGTTATCGTTATACATGTAATTAAGTAAGAATAATGTGTGTGTACTAGGTGAATAAGGCGTGCAGATGTTTCCACAAATCGATAGGTAATATACTCGATGTACTGTGCTGGATTCTGATGCAGACTATGTACAGCTGATAATATCGAAAGTCAGTGTGTTATACATGTATGGGCTTTCTTCGTGCAAAAGTGAACATCTGTGGGTAAAAGGCGTTTCCAATGTGATACGTTGGACATCCAAGATCGATGGATTAAGTTGTAGTGTATATAATGATGACAGCTAGGATTACAGGATCAATTAACTAGTGTTTCATATATGTGGATTAATTGACTTCCCTGGGCTTAGTGTTAATTTACGGGCATGCAGGAAGTCAATACACCTAACAGTTGGACTATAATGCGGTATAAAGTAATCGAAAGTCTCATTATTTGTAATTGTAAAACGTCTAGTCGTTCAGATCTATACACAAAAATGCACACGTTTAGCAAAGCCATACGAACGCTGTAAAGGGGTCTAACTCACCGTACAAATGGTATACCATGTTTTACAGCGGTTATTGATATGTGGTAGTGAATTTGGTTTTCCATTGAATATATCGGAAATAGATGGGAAATGAGTTTTACTGACATATTGGTGTTGGAATGGAAAGAGTTTTACCCCCCAATGAATGAGTGAATGAACGATACACAACCCAGAACAGTTTTTATAGCTCATATTGTATCAGATTACAGAAGGAAAGATTGTTACGCCACTGAGTAAAATTGTTTTTATCAAACAGTTATATACTTTCAACCTCAGTGAACTAATAAACACGAATATTACTCTTACAGTATGCATGACTGGGCTGACTGAGTTTATAGGAAACACTATTACCCACAGTCCATAGAAAGGGCAACATAACTGTGTGTGCTAGGTTTTCTCATAGGAAATATTTGATTTATTCTACATGATACCGGATTATTCACGCCAATCAAGCAAGGTGAGCAGTTTCTACCATAGTCTATACAATTCAACAGTACCATTCTATTCACGAAGTTCTTTCCTACGTTTCTTTCTTTTCTTAAATAAACGAAACTGATGAAGTTACCCAAAACACGTATATATATAAGCCATACAATCGAACGGTGTCCACAACAACATCGCTCTATTACGTTTTGTTTTCTACTCTTAACATCGTGGGTTCGTTGGACCTCTGTGCTTGTTTGTACATAAATACACCTATTTACATGCTGTCAAATAAAATTGTTCAATCTGACCGAGAAAGTCGGGTAACAGCCTCTGTCGCAGCAAAGTGTGCCTTTGTTCTGAAACAAGACTGTAAAAACCTTGTAAATTGCCTTATTTCTGTTGAAGTATATAAATCACTGACCGGTAGCAAACCAAACCTGTAAACTCACCAGAGAACTGTTTTACTAAAGCACTAAAGCAAAACCTTAAATAATTAAACCTTATAAACCCACGTTGTTCAGACATTACGCTCTTGTTGTATTATTTTTCCAAATTGTATTCACATAATTGTTGCATTAACATCACAATTCAAACAATATAAATACATATAGCAGTAACAGATTACATGTCTTGTTCTTATTTTTTAAGGAATAGAAAAATAGTTAATTTATAAAAAACAACTTTTAAGAGTGATAAAAACAACAACAGTAATATAGATATGTATGTGGGGAAACATTTGAAAATAGTTAGTACAATTGGTGCCATTTATCAATATGCTGGTCTGTTTTATTTTCTACTAAATGTTCTTATTGTATTTAATTAACGTTCTTTTTGTTTTGAGGACAGAATCAGCTGTTTATGAGTTATTAAGATCCTAAAGAAGTATTTTAGTTAAACGGTATCCTGGTTGTGGTTCTGGTCCTTTTTGTCATCATATCAAGGAAGTCTCATCGTAAGGATATAGGTTCGTGTAAGACTACAATCCATGCCATCTGTATAAGTAGCTCATCTAGTTATAAAGCAGTGTTGTCCTGGGTCCATGTCATCTGTATAAGTAGCTCATCTAGTTATAAAGCAGTGTTGTCCTGGGTCCATGCCATCTGTATAAGTAGCTCATCTA
>ENA-OREC01001708-OREC01001708.1-marine-metagenome-genome-assembly--contig:-NODE-1708-length-11424-cov-14.458183_pt1 | contig 11424 bp, 2 predicted proteins | sample MGYA00248626_ERZ508543 | MGnify/ENA primary metagenome ERZ508543 (study PRJEB26211, sample SAMN05518279) | marine metagenome | isolation source: Puget Sound, Washington, USA | host: Bankia setacea... | reverse complement strand
GAGAAGTTCCGACTAGCAGAGATTCACTATAGGAAGGCTCTGTTAATAAATCCACAGAGTGCGCCACTTCTGTGTAACATTGGTGTGGTAAGTAGACTTAAGATTACACATGAGTTGTTCCCCCTTTATAGCTGAAGCCACTAATAGGTTGCTTCCCCTCATAAACAATCTAAAAAAACATGGGGGAAAATCCCGGAATGGGCTTCCACATGCATTCCTTGTTTCCCATTTTCTTATTTTTTTGATAAAAAATTATCCTTTATTGTACCCTTCCCCAAGTAATGAAAAAACAAACAACAACTTATAACAGATTGTCAATATGTTTAGGTGTTACTTGAAATCTTCTTGTTTTATAGCTTCTGTATTGCTCAGTTTGCTTATTGACAAATTGTGTGTTTCAAGCTTGAATTAAGTTATTTGTACTATAATAATACAGTATTGATCTTACCCACTGGTTTGTTTTGTTGCAGGTGTTACATGCCCAGCAGAAGTCCGATCATGCTTTAGCCATAATGGATAGAGCTATAGCACTTGATCCTAAAAATCCACTCTACAAATTCCATAAAGCTACCATCCTCTTCGCTAAACAGAAACATAATGTAAGTACATACTTCAGAGTTTAGTTTTCACTCTTTTATTATACCCCCAACTAATGCATTTATGGGGGGGGGCGTATACTAGAGTCATTAAACAGGCCGTTAGTCTGCTGGGAAAGTTTGTGTCTCAAACTACTTCCACAATGTTTCAAGTCTTAAATGATTTTTAAGGTTTACTGACAAAGCTGGGATGAGTGCGGGGGTGAACTTGTCAAGATCAGTGATCATTCTTATAATTGTTGTTATTATAATACCATAAACTACTGTTCAAACTTGTTGTGTTATTATAGGAGGCCCTTGAAGAGCTGGAAGAATTAAAGAGAATTATACCAAAGGAATCCCTAATATATTTCTTACTTGGAAAGGTATGTATGGAATAACTACAATGGATTAAATCTGAAACTGGCTTTATGCTGTCGTGTACTTGAAACGTTGTTGTTTGTTTTGTTTTTTGTAAATAAAATTCAATCTATACATGTCTTCCATATTGAGATGTTTTTTGAACTATTGAATAAAAAATGTCCCCACTTTTAGTCCCCACTTTCCACTGGTCTCTAGCCGTTCCACTGTTCAATAAGTGGTGAATAAGCAGAATTATTTGTGAATTATTCTTTTTTATACAAAATACAGTTATTTTCTTCACTAGAATCTATATTTTGTTTGACATAGTTATATCAGAAAAAAAACTTTTTTTACACATTTTCTATCTTCCAAAAAAGGGCATTTGTGAGTCAGATTGGGTCTTTAAGTTACAGGGTTACGCTCGTAGCCTTAAATGGGTGAAAAGTTTCTCCTATTTCAACGTCAATCATACAACTTAGTTTGTTGCCAAACGACGTCAACTTTCGAAAAACAATTTATTTACGTTAAAGTAGAATGATTGATGGTGTTGCTGGCGAAGTCTCGTTAAAATAAGAATTACTTTAGATTTTCACCCCCTTTAAGCGACATACGTATCTCCGTACCTTAAGTTGAATTGAAAAGAACGATCGATTTGTAAACAAAGTATAAATAGATAAACTAGCCCTCTAACACATGTGTCCACCTTTGTTTTGTATTTAACAGGTTCATAAGAAGATAGGCAACACAGATTTAGCATTAATGAACTTCTCCTGGGCAATGGACTTAGATCCTAAAGGTTTAAATAACCAGATCAAGGAGTCTATAGAGAAGAGATTTAATGCTGAAGATGAAGACTCCCTAGTGAGACTGAGTGAGTCAGGTAAGTGAGAGTTTAGGAGACCTTCCACTACTATATCTATTCATTAAAGGAAGACTTTGGTTAAAAATAAAATAAATACATAGTCATCTGTACTTCATAGCCACAAAGAAAATACTGGTAAGAAATAATGTTGTTGTGGAATATAATAGACAACTGAATTTGATCCTGTAACAAAAATCGTCAAAAATAATATTGAATGGGTCAATCATAAAATAGTTTTAGTACTTGCAGGCAATTTGAAACCAATGTTATGTTATTTTTTATAATTATATATATGCATGCTAATTTCTTATCTCTTTTTTAAGGAAATTAACTAATTGGGTATGAAAGAGCAACTTTAAGGTTCATATACTTTGTGGGGTAAAATCTAAAGACATTTGATTGGTTATGTAAATTTATGGATAATTTCATGAACTATGTACTGTGCATATGGATTGCAGAGCATCAAATAAGGTTCATATTTGTGTATTTGATAAACTCTATTGTTTACCAAGGTGTAGCAAAACTCAAAAGAAATTGTGAAAATCAGAATATTTGCTGTTATATAGCTAGTACCGGTATGTTACTCAATAGCAGTATTAAATAAGAATCTACAAATGTTCAATTAGTTTTCTCTGTGGGAGGAACACATTTTCTTTAAAAAAAAATAGCTGTTGCTTGGAGATTTAATATTTGTTGAAATTTTAATTCATGGATCAGTCTAGCAGTAAACCCATGATAAGAGTGTTTTACGAAATATAATAGTTTTCATAGTACATGACGTTTTATTGTATTTCCCGGTTTCATTTTCAGACATGCCTAGTGTAGAAGCATCGGGAAGTAACTCGTCGTTGATGGATCCAGAAGACATGTTACAGGCTGTGGAGAGTGATGAAAGCTTATGACAAACAACTCCCTACTTTAACCTCGAAAATCTCTAATTACTACCTGCACTTGTGGTATTTATAGAAAATTGTGAATTCATATGTGGTGAATATAGAGAAATATCGAATATGTGGTATTACTGGAAGCACAAGAACATTGAAAATCTCTTAATATTACATGTACTAGTAGAATATATAGAAAAATATGGCATACATGTGTGGTTAATATGATTTTTTTTAAAAATGTGGTATAACTTGAAACACAAGATAAGATGAGCCCGTACAGGATTGGATGTGACAGAACAGCCTTTTTATTGGAGCCAATCATCATATCCTGAAGCAAAATAGAACCTGATAGCACTGGTTTTTGTTCAGATGGAGGCTATTGGAACTAAAATACGGCCGTTGTCAGCGAAAAATAATGTCGTAGTGTGAAGATAAAACGATACTTTACAGTTGCAAGAAAGAAGAATTTAGTTGAAAGATCCTGTTCTTACATGTGCCAGAGGGTTAAATTTAGTTGAAAGATCCTGTTCTTACATGTGCCAGAGGGTTAAATTTAGTTGAAAGATCCTGTTCTTACATGTGTCAGAGGGTTAAATTTAGTTCCAGTTTTACTTTCCTTCGAATAGTTAAATTTCATTGTCTTCTGTGAATAGTAAATAGAATAGTAAATGCTTCATTGCTGTTTTATATCACATGAGGACTGACTTGGAATTAAGTTCAAGATATGTGTATGTGTTTTCCTCAGTAGATAATTCTTTTGTTAATATTTATCCATTCTGAAGATCAATTTATCATCTGCATCACAGTACTCAACTTTGCTTTGATCTGTACTGTGTTAGCTAGTGAAAATATATATTGGATAAAAGATGGTTAAAAACTTCATTGACTGTTTTTGATAATACAACAGTTTAGGAATACCTCGCTTGTAGCCATTTGTCATGTTTACTTAGGAGCATTAATATTTGTGTCTCTGCTTGAAGCTGTAAATCAAAGATCTCCATTTATTTACCCCTTTAAGTATTAGTAACTGTCACTCTTTTAATACAATGTATTTGATTGTATGGAGATATGATTTGTTAAGTTCAATACTATTAACCTGTGTTGTGTATTCACCTGTATTAAGCAGGTACATGTACTGGTATTAAGTTACTATTTAGTGTGAAACCTAAACAAAATTTGCATTCTTGTTAATTCAATAGCAAAATAGAAAACTGCTGTAACCATAAATGAAATCATAAGACAGTTACAACAGTGTACTGCTCAACCTTCGAACATGTAATTTAATAAATATCCAGTAAAATGTAATTAAATGATACGTGCGATGAAAAATAGTTAACAAACTTTCTTTGCGGCATTATTAAATGTATCAATCATACGTGCATACTTATGATATCATGGTAATTGTCAAAATGTCTGTGTTTTACTGTATTGTATATTCACATTTCCACCACAATCTGTAGTACATTTTTTCAGTGTATTCACCCCTTATCTTATGTCTTATTTAACAACACTACAAGGAATAAATGCAAAAGTGTTCTATCTGCTCCTTTATTCAATAGTACTTAGCACCCTCTCGCTTTCGTTCTGCAAATAGCTCATCTGGTTTACTGTTGATTTGATATAATTAGTAAAAAAAAATATTATTGAAATTCAAGTTAAAATGGAATAATTAACAACTCATTTTAAAATTGACTGCAAAACAAATAATCACAAATAAATTATTTTACAGACTATGAATTAATTTTTAAAACAAAAACATTTGTCTTTTTCCAATAGGTTCCTAACAGCTTGTATTGATACTCCTAAAAGGGTTCACCATACTTTTATTTGTAACTTAAATTTTTACCATAACTTCGCGTGTACTGAAATTTGAAGTCGTAAGTTACATGTAATTAAGAATAGACTGTTGACTACCTTCGTACTAAAAGGCGTCGGCCACAAAGCCTTCAGTGTTAAACAATCTGTAGGTTCAGTAAAGATATTGGGGGGAAAAAACAATATGACAAAAAAACATCTTTTTAAATTGAGTATTTTTTAACCAGTATCTTTCATGATCTCTGACTTAGAATTTAAACATTGACTATATCTACATAGATACTGTATTTCTACCCAGTCACTGTCAGCTCTCACGTGCATAAAACTATATAATACATCATTTGTAAAATAGCATGTTTGTTGAATTATCAAATCTCTTGTTTCTTTAATATACCAATCAAATGAACGCAAATTTCCAATGCTATCTTTAACCTTCAAAGTTGTAAATAGGGATTCAAAATGCACTTTTACATTAGTTACACAGAACCATCTATTAACTGAACACGTGTATACAACTTTGACATGTTTGATTTACACTAGTTTATAGTTGTGTGACCTTTCATGCACTTGTAAATTTGGAATCCAAAGAGCTTGTGTACCAATATATATAAGTACATATTATGTTGACCGATTTATAACATATATATACATATACTGTGGAATCTGTTATTTTTCATTAGCATTAAATTGTCTGGATTTTCTTAATTATACTGCCGCAAAGATTTTGTTTTGGTGTATATCTATAGGAATCACTCTGTTCTTCTGTCTGTCATATGTAAACCCAACTTCTCCTGAACAAATGAGCTGATACTGATGAAACTTAACACAGTTGCCGTATACAACCTGATGGTGTGCTTGAAGGAGGATACTCACGATGTGATCTATTCTAAGACGGGTGATAAGTAGTGTGGGACAGAGGGTATTATTTTGTAATCTGACTCACAGTTCTAGTTCAAACTGCTTTGAATGATCTACAAATTAGTGTGATCACTTAATATTTCAGTGTGACTCATGAAACCCTCGAAAATTCCTGCTTAATGATTTCAGAGTTTATAATTTTAAAAACAGCTTGTAGCATGTGTAACCAGGTTTTGTATTTTATACCATCAACCAAGACTGTTATATGAAAAAATACTGTTTATAAGTGTTGCCATAGACTACATTAGCTGTAAGCATTCTTCTGTTGCTGTCACTTCCAGATACTATGAGATTTTAAATTGGAACTCTAATCACATGTTTAAGAATTTTGCAGTTTTCGACTTTGACTACTACACCTGAGTCAAGTCTAATTTTTACATGGCAATACTTTTTACATTGCACAATTTGTGTGTAAAATATAACATTTTTTTTCATGAGGTATATGTGTCTGTAGATTCAGATTGTTTCTCCTACGAGTTAAAAGAACTGAGATCATTTCAAATATAGATCCGTGTAAAACGTAACCCTTTCATATCTCACTAGGAGAATAGCACGACTCTGTTGTTTTTGTCCAATTATTATATTCCATGTTACATCCGCTATGAAGAACGAGACAAAGTTACAAACGCTACTGATTTTTTATCCAGATTCAGTAACCAAAAACACTAGATAGATACTGCAGGATGTTACAGGTACTTGTAAACATTGGACCTTACATGAGTTGTCATTTAATATAAAAATTTATGAAAGAAGTATAGGAGGGTTATTCAGTAAGCATTTGGTGATTTTTATATAATGTTTCCGGAATGAGTTTCATAAATTTTTATATTTAAATCACAATGAGAGTAAACCTAATCATTTATGTTATCATATAACTTGTTTTAGGCTAGCCTGCCTGCCAAGTTGAACTGCTTTCCATGGGTATCGAGCATGCTGCATTTTGGGTTATATTAAACCTGTGTAATATGCATAATGCTAACATTGTAAACAAGGTTAGTTATGTGATTATATTGAATATCTGCTTGTTGAACTGTAAAGTCTAGTGAGTCCACATCTTGAGTACAAGTAAGTTGTATCTTGTGATGGTAGACTTTGAATGGATAAAAGCACCTGTCAGGATGAGTTATCACTGATTCTTGGCTTACAATGGGTTACAATCTGTTTTAGGTAAAGATTAAAGAGTGTTTGTGCTAGTACCTTAAATTTGTGATTTATACTTCATTGTGTGGTATGTTATAGACCTAGGATATGAGTTAAAAACTTAAATTTTGAGTCAATGATATGTTTTGATATTGTTGTAAACTCGAGTTTATATCTATAGTTTTGTTATAACATGTATGGTATATTTATGACAGAGGTTAGATATTTAATTTATTTTGTTGAAGATGACTAGTACTGTATACTTTATTTTTGTTATTGCATGGTCACATTCTCTTGGTCGAAATCTATAGCAACATCCTAACTTAATAACTAAATACATGTAGTTACCAATTAAACTCCTGCGTGACGTTTCCATCAGTTCTCTTAGATGTTTACGTTGTGCCTAAATATAATACCTGTTCTATCATTGGTAAAATCATCTAACGTAGGTGTGATATTATTCCTAGGATCCTCCATGCTAGGAATACATGATTCTAAAGTGTTGGGTTTGATATATTTAAGCCTATGAAACGTTGATCAGCTTGATATTTTAGCCTGTAAATATCAAGAAATATAACACAGTTTTCACGCCTGCGTCTCATTGGAGCCACAGCATTGTGTTATGCGCGGAAAATGCTCCAACACGTCTTCCGTTATTGTGCCAATGAGTACAAAATGGACGTAAACAGTAAGCTTGGTCTATTGTTTTACCTTGTCTGTGGTGTTTACGCGTACAATTCAAAAATCAAGGAATGTTGTGCCACATAGGAATGGTTATGACTTTCCTTAAATGTAAAAGTTCAGAACAAAAATCAAAATCTTATCGTCTAGAACTTGCATAACTTTTTCAAGCTTATTGTGGACAGTGTCGAAATCTTGATTTCTATGAAAAGTGGCATTGTTCTCTATATTTAACCATGTCAGCCGCACATGTTTAGCTTTATAGTGACACGAGGTTGCCAACGTACAAATTTAAAAAAATATTTTCATGTTCTAATGCACTAGACCCGATTTTTTGATGGTTGTGGTGCCAATGAGTAAGTTGTGGTGCCAATGGGTACTTACCATTTATGTCCATTTTGTACTCCTTGGCACAATAACGGAAGACGCGTTGGAGCATTTTTAGCGCATAACACAATGCTGTGGCTCCAATGAGACGCAGGCGTGGTTTCAAGACCATGCATTGCAGTTTGTCTTTGGGAGTTTTCAGCCACTATAGTTAACTTATATAGGGATACAATTGTTCTTTTCTTTAAACAAACGTATCGTAATTATTTATTTGATTAAGACGAATATATGAGTTGAAAGTGTCAGATTTTATTTGTGTGTGAACAAGTGTGTTCCAATTGAAATATGAAAGTATCATTTGTTGTTTAAAATGTATTAACTTTGTGGATATTTCAATTGTAATTTTAAACTATCTTCAAGAAACTTGTCCGTTTTAACTGTGTATGACTGGTTGGTGTTTCAAATGTAAAGATATCAAATGAGAGTGCCATTGTGTATGGAAAGATATTGGTTGTTTTAAGTTCATGGTAAACTATTCTTGCACAATTCAAACTGTATATTATAACATTTTGTATGTCCAATGTCGAATAAACAGTATTCGAAAAAAATTAAATGTGTTTGATGTTGTTGTAATTAATGTGCTTATCAGCTGTATACCATACCATTCTAGCTTGCAGGGAAACAGTTTAAAGCTTTGATAACTATAGGTAAAGTCAACAGATTTCCATTCAATTCTCATATGATATTGTTTACTTGTGTACCATTACGGATTTCTTTACATATGGACCTTTTTTCCAAGATCAGTAGCAAAACTTCTTTTTCCTGTATGTACATTCTCCAGTAGAATATAATCTTATCTTGTGTGGGGGTGCCAAAGAATTCATTGAACTATATTTAGTTTTAATAATATTTTATTAACTGGAAATAACCATCATGTGCATATTATACCGAAAACATGTATTATAACAATGAAAGATACATATTCCATCATTAAATATACAGTTTCATTGTGCATGTTTCACTGCATGATTACAAAATACCATTAAAATGAAAACTAATTAAACTCAATTTAAGGCAAACTGCTCTCAGACAAAAGTATGATCTTGTTGGTTTTTAAAAGAATACGGACCTGTTTGTCATTTATTCGTGTCAAGAATGGTTGGAGCAAGTTTCTGCTAGTTAATTTAGAACAACAACCGTTTTGTTTTTCTTGACCGAAGCGTGAATGTACATGTCGCAAAAAATTTGAAAACCCTGGTTTTAAATACCGATCCAATGTACCGGGATTTAGTGTAGAGTCGCTAATGACGCTTTCAAGCAGCTAGCCACACTGATCAATGAAATCCTGAACAAGATGGAACAACTTGGATCTATTTTCTGGAACGAATGGTTTTGGCTGCCAAATGGGAAAACATGGGGCGATATGGAGAACAAACCTGGAAGCAATATTTACATAGCACAGTACGATGACATGCTTTGGTCAGTGCCGCTCGGACTCGTCATGTTGGGCATCAGACTGTTTTTCGAGGGGTAAGTAGTCAACGATTGGTCTTGCACACGGCTTAATCTATCGTAGTTATTCCTGTAAACTTTCCTTTTTTCAATGTAATATAATATAACAAAGACATAGTTTTATATTATAATTGATTGGAAATATAATGAGAACATCGAAACAGTCTAGACCAAACTGCAAATTACAGTTGTCAGTTTACCTTTCAATGCAAACCGATTCACCAGATGACAGTGTTGTTGTTTTTCCATTCATTTTCAAACCTTAAATGTCAGTTACTGTATCAGTATACATTGGTATATTGTGATTTTGAGACAGTAATTTGTTTTGTTTTTTAAAGTTTATAGTAACTGATTAACTCTAAGCACACTAACTTAAACCTGTCATGAGAAACAAGCTGTGCCAGGCCTCATATAATAGGCTACCATTTAAATAAATGAGCATTTATGGATAACATAAAGCTATGATAATACAATAGATATGTTTATATCTGAAACAGATGATTATGTACAAACAAATCGTAAAAAAGCTACCTTTATTAACACAATAAGAACAACATATCTGAACATTTAATCTAATTAAAGGGGTTAAAGTGTGTTCAAACTTTAACTGTGCATCATTTTATAGTTTGTGTAAGAAATTCAGTAAAATTGTAACCAGGATAATAAAAGTGCTACAAAGAAGCTGATGTTGGTCAATGCAAAGCTCTGAAAGTAGTTCAGTTTAAACATTGTATTGCTTACAAAAGTCACATCAGTATAAACATAAAGAAATCATTCATGTGTGTATACAAGAGCAAAAGGGTTAAACCATAGATTCTTTAGCTTAGTTATGGCTCTTCCATAAAAAAAAGTACTCTAAAAGTAATGTATGAATGTAACTATATATCTGACAGTAACACATTTGTTTGTAACACAACATAATTTGTATAATTGATTTAATCATCAGGGCATTCTTGATATCTAAAAGCTTTTATGGATCTGTATGAGGTGCAGAGGGCGAAAGGTTGTTTTGTTTGCATTCCGTTTCTACTACATCTGGTAATGACACAGACACTACAGTGATTCAAACTCTCTTGGAACACAAACCCCTCTTTGCTTTTAATGTATTAAGATTAAGTTTCTTTAAACCAAGCTGAATGCATATTAAGTCTGACAATCAAAAGTATATCTAATAACATTTGCAATGATTTACAAACAGTCATTAATTGAGATTAATTATTGATATTAAAAACAAAAAACATCTTCATAATATCTTATACATGTAGAGCTTTAACAACAGTCTTAAAATGAGATCTTGTACCGTAATTACCAATAGAACCAGACAAAATATAGGTTAAATTAAAAAAAAGTTATAGTTCAGTCTACAAATACTGACATCAGCATGATAGGATTTTTTTATATTTCATTTCAGGCTAAGTTATATTGTAATGCCTGGGCCACACTGTTCACCAAAATGTCCAATCCTGATCTAAAGCATTCTGAACTGACACATCATTATTCAAAAGTATAGACTATGTAGTAATTAGAGATGTTTGAAACCAGTGGTTCAGTGGTCAGAAAAAAGTGGGACAAAATGGTTAAAGGGCCACTATTTAACATGTGATACTAAGATAAAGATTGTATCAGAGAGATGGACAGCATTCCAGCAGTCAAACTTACATAACCAATGCACCCTTAAATCCTGTTAGCAAATCAATGAAGCTCTTTAATGACATGTTAACACAGGTATCATCTTATCATACTGTGGAGAAGTGAGTCTTTAATGTTAAAATGTTAAGAATTGAATAACAAATGTGCTGTGTGAACCAAGCATTCTCCTGATATGAATTTTGTTTGAATCCCCTGTACAGAAATTGTCATTTTTTACAGTTATATAATGACTCCTCTGGGATACTGGATGGGTGTGAAGAAAAAGAAACACAGCAATATGAAAAGAAACCCACAACTAGAGAAGTACTTTGAAAGAAATGGAATAAAGAACTATGATACACAGGTACGATTGGGATAGGAATAGTTTGTACTTGATAGAAAATAGTAGTATTTTGAAGAGTTTTAATTGTACATTGAAGTCCCACCAATAAACCCATGTTCTGTACCAACAAAAGGTTTTTTAAAAGCAAATAGTGAGACTAAAAGGTTTTTAAAATTGCTATTTGGGACTGCAAATAGGTGTTTTAATAGTGGACAGGTTAGAGTAGGGTTTGACAATGGATATATGTTATCTCAGTATGCAGTAAATGCACGGATCTCTGTATCTGTGTGTTACATAATTCTGTCAAAATTGACCATTATATTACGGTGCGCAAGAAAAGAATATCATAAAGAGAAGTAATAGGAAAGATAG
>ENA-OREC01001707-OREC01001707.1-marine-metagenome-genome-assembly--contig:-NODE-1707-length-11424-cov-14.782938_pt1 | contig 11424 bp, 2 predicted proteins | sample MGYA00248626_ERZ508543 | MGnify/ENA primary metagenome ERZ508543 (study PRJEB26211, sample SAMN05518279) | marine metagenome | isolation source: Puget Sound, Washington, USA | host: Bankia setacea... | reverse complement strand
TCATAACTAATTATTTATCTTTGTCAATGTCAAATGTTGAACATTGCTCGTGTATGTAAATATGTTGCCCACATGGGTCATTGACCTTCTGGGTTGTCGAAAATAAACTTACAAACTATGAACCTTAAAATAGTAATATACCATTCGCTATGTACAAATATCAGAGGGAAAGAAATATCCCGGTACATGCTGTTAATTAAAGATTATTATCGAAATATCGAAAAAATTCAATAATGTTGATAGTGTACAGCTTCCTATCAATATGCCTTATGGGTCAAAATACAAGATTACAACCCAATATCATGTTTCTGTTGGTAGTAAATGGTTTTCTATTGTACAACTGTAAAAAAAATAAAAAAAAATTCACCTCCAACAACATTTTCGTAGCTCTTGCAACATGAAAATAAGTTACATCATTGATACATTAAGCACTAGATTTACGGTTTGGTTCATGTACACTATTAATGTTTTAAAGAAAACACAGCTGGTTCAAATTTCAATTTTCTATTGTCAATTTATATTAACAAAGTTACCAGTATTAAATGTTCAGGATATTTAAGCACTAAAGTTAAACAGTTAGTATATATCCTTATAACTTTTAAACAGCTGATCATGTAAAATAATAAAGATAATATTCAATACATTGTAAATAAAGTTTGTGAACAAATAATGTTATGCTGGATTTAACTAAGGGATTATGATTTTATTCCAGATAAATGTATGTGTTAAAGTTTAAGTTATTCGTCAGTGGTTTAGTACCCTGTTACATTGATGATTTAACAAGATAAACATATTTTTTTGTACCTATCAGTTAAATGAACAGCAGTGGTTAACCAGTAACCTCTAAAGGACGAGTACTTCCTTACCACCATTGATCAAAATCATTCATAAAGACGTTTATCAGATTTCAAAAGTTACAGACCAATGAATAGAAGTGTTATAGAAATGTAATAATGCTCATCTGTTTTGCATAAGCCATTATCATAAACTCAACAAGCTCTTTATTTATCTCACATATTTGCATCTTTAGTGCTACTAAATTCTACATATACGTGCACATACATACTGTAAAGCTATTCATTTTAGTTGAACAATATTTTTTATATTTTTTATACATCAACAAAAACATGAATTTAAGTACCATTACAAAGCAAACTTTATTTAAACCTCTATCTCTTTAGGTACCAAGACCAGCATAAGCCCACTAATTTGGTAACACTTTGATTTGACATTAGAAGAAAAATAAACATTCACAAAATTTAGAGTCAACAAATTGAAATGACTGAACGATATTTAAACATATATCAGTTATCAAAGGCTGTCTCTAAAACTGTCATAACTGCATGCTTATTTCCCATAGAGTTACAACACTTTTACAGGCAACATACATTATACTTATTATTTTACACTGACATCATTCCATTAAGTTTGTGTAAAAGTCTTGTGAACTAAACTAACAGCAACAGTGTGTAAAGTATGTCTATGTTACTTTGTGTATCAAGAGAGAGAGAACATTCCTCTATCTTAATCTAAATATAGTTATTTTATTTAAACAGACATGTTATCAAAATCGTAGATACATTGTAAAAAATATTCCCTACTCCTGGTTATTTTGTAATACACATACTAAATATAACTATAAGTAAAGTAAACATATACAATTGATTATTAAGGCAAGTGTTACATTGAAATAAATATTACCTGATTTTTAACTGGTTCTCATCAATAAGATAAACTTTCTGTAAAGAAAAATAAGAAGAAGCACATGTACAGACCGTCATTGTGAACATTTAAAGCATATCTAAAGATTACAAGTGATTATGTTGAGTACAATTTTCACTTTAACATATGTTATGGTCAACTATTGGTGTCAAACTATTTGATTTATGTAACAAAAAATTGTCTCTTATTTTATTTTAATATAAAAAGGGTCTATGATATTTGATATAATACTAAAAAGGTGTGAAACTCATGCCATCAAACATCTATTCACAAAAATGGCACCTATATTGTTACAGAAAAAAATCAACTAGTTATTGTATATATGTGTATTTATAACTTGGAAACTTTTAATTTTGAAGAAAAAGTTTAACAATAATCTCAGTTAAAACACAAATAATACAAATACTCTTGGTTTTAAGATGGAGAACTCTTACCTGGTTAAATGGTCAAATCATATCTCTTGAAAGAAAAAATGGGTTTATAACAAAGTAGATTCTTCAGGCGGAACTGAAATATATATTATTACAAATCTAGATTAATTGTTTCTAGAAGTTCATGGTAGGCCCTAAACATCTTGTGAACAAAAAACATATTCCACATGAAACCAAATGGAAGATGTGTGGTTGGAATCAGACAGTAAAGTTACACCAAAGGAGCAAAGAGGAATAGTTTGCACAACGACAATGGAGTGGACATTGTGTTGGATCTGAAAGAATAACAATAATGCATGGAAGAAATGCTACGATATGGCGTTACATAGTAGTATGGTGTTTCTTGCAACAACAAAAATTAAACATTACTTGTACATACAAGTTCATTATCAGGTTTGTTGACTCTGCTCTGACATCACAAAGAAGTATTCAGTGTTTTTTCCTGATGATACTCAACCACTACTTAAATCCACAATTCAATAAATATGGATGATATTCCTCAAGTGATGGGAAAGCATGACAGTGTGGTATCACTACAGAGCTTGCATAGCTGCACTTCTATAGCATCATTCATTTCACTTATGATCGGATCATCCGTAATATTTCCAGCCGTTAGAAATTTAGAAGAAAATCGAGTGTCAAAAAAAGTTCAAGGTCTGCGACTATAGTTTACCAATATTAACCATTCCTTAAGATATGTGTAATCCATTTGAAAATAAGGTATATCTTAGAATTAGCTTAATGATAAAACTTTCTAATTCCAGTCTTACCTCATGTTATTTGTCAAATAAAATGTGCACGTTGTTTCACAGCACTTCGCGAAAAATTCAGCGCCATTAAAAGTGTCAGTAAAATTGTTCGTTGTGAAAACAGCAAATAGGTACACAACTAAAATACGGTATTCGGTATAATGAATGGACGTAATCTCCCATACTATACAGACTTAAGACATTTTTAATTTTGTAATAAATAATTTGTAATGTTTTTTTTGCTACATTAGTCATCTTGAGAAAAAAAGCATTTATTGTCAGAACAGTATAACATTTTATCAATATCTAAATATCAAAGTCATGATGAAAATTAAAAGCTAAGTTGCGTTTAGATAAGTTTGTAGATAAACAAATGCTATAAGTATACATGCCCGCACTGGTTGTAGTGAATGTTTGTAGACTATGTGTGTTAAATATCACTTTCATTTTACTATCAGATTTGATGTCTCGTATTTAAATTAATCTGTATTTTTTATCTTTACACATTTCTATTTATCTATTAAAACCAAGGTGTAGAAATTTGATCAAATAAATATTACAACAAAGTTAAAGGCGTATTACTGATATAGACATTAATATAGGAAAAATGTGGACCTCGTTGAAAAACTAAAATAGATATATATGTATCAATATAGACGTTGTGAATACACATGTGTATGCTTATTTATTAAGTTATTAAACCTGGAAAAAGGAAACAATTGGGTCTACAATTTATATATGGCTGGCAACCTTACAGTTATATGTCATAAATTCTCCAAACAATACTTTTGAATGGACAATACGAAAGGGCTCTATATTCTTAATTCAACATAATTTAAGGCCCCTTTTGCAATCACCCCTCAAAATAGTACATGTACAATGTAGTAATAATAACTGTAGAAGAAACACTTTCACAAATTATTTCTGCTGATATCCCTTTAAAAATGTATAACACATGTTATATTGAGCTATCCGATATATATTTAACTGAAGTACTTATCCCTCACTGGTACTGTGGATGTACACGAAATGAAGTTTAGTAAGGTCAACTTCTAGTTCATAGTACAAAGTTACTGCCCAGTAAGTAGATAGTTACTCATGTTCATGAACAATTATGTACGTGAAGTAAAACAAATATGTCCGTTTCTTGTGACTGGCTACAAAAAAATCAAGCTGAAGTCCAAATCATGATTTTTTGTTATATCATTTACAGTACATTTCAAGGGTTGAATGGTATACTGCCATAACAACCTTCTTATTTCAAATAATGTTACCACAGTCTACCATTTAGCTCTTAGTTTATATGTTTGGTTGACTATTATATGAATTGATGCTTATCTTCTTTAGGGTATTCTAACCAAATTAACCATTCAAACCTTTATGTTGACATTTTTTAATCACATAACAGCAGGCATGAGATTGCCCACTTATCATAGATACAAAGAACGCTGGGTCCAATTACATGTAGTTATTCTTACACATTATGTAGGGAATCAGAGTAAGACATACTAGTTACACATGTTGCCTTATACTTATTTATTTCAGTTTGGTTATGATCGACTGAAGCTGCTTAAATTTGTTCCTGGAACCAATCGGTACTGCACAAAATTTATTATAAAAAATGACCGAATTAAGTTTTGGCGAGTTTAATGTCATTTCATCTATACTTTATTTATATGAAATTTGTTCACCTAACTTAATCAGTTCAACTTCTCCTATTTCCAAACCAGTACTAACAATTCTTTGCAAGTAATTCATACTTAGCAACTTCTCCTTTTGAAACAGCAGTGAGTCAATGAGGGCAGATACTTGCATTGATCGATGGGGTCCAAACTCACACATGACAGGCAATCCACCAATTACAATTTCAATACACAAACCACTGGGCAATGTCGTACCCTACACAGGTTGACACTGCTGACTTGACACATACTTGCACTTTAGCTTCTATTTAGTTGACATCATAAAGTACAAGAAGGTATGTGTAAATTTGGCTGAGTAATCAAAATGTATTGTATGCACTATGTTGTCTTTTTTTATGCAGCCGAAAATGGTATAATTGCATTGTGTCAGTTTGTTCAGTCCATCTTCAAGTACGTCCTTAAATGATTACTCCATAAAATGAATTTGCTGTGCTATCACTTTTGCTATATTGATACTTTTTAAACCGCAGGGTGACTGCGAAAGGGTTCTATCTGCTTCTTTATTCAATAGCACTTGGAACCCTTTTGCTTTCATCCCTTGAAACACACATGAGATAATTGGGATTATCTATTTACCTAACTGCAAAAATGGAGTTGCAGCTAAACTTTCAATCCATATACTGTAAATTGTTTGGGTAATAAAAAGATATAAAACCTGTGAAACTGCTCCCAGATGTTTTTGTATAATTAGTTTTTTTTATACAGAAACTCATGAAAACATCCACGATAAATCACCTATAAATTATTTACTACATTAGGATGTACATTTTGTACATTGCCACAAAATCTTATATAGCTGACAAAGGTAAATATTTTTTGGACAATTTCGGTGTATGATTACTAGGCTATGGGATTGAGTTCAGTTGTCTATATGTTCCACACAGACATTATTTAATAAGTACTTTGTGGCTAAAAAAAGCAAATGAATATGTATTTTGTTCGTTTTGAGTGAAATTCCATCTTTAAAAAGAAGGGGAAAAACACAAACAATTGAAATATAACAAAAAAATACATTTATTTTCATCCAGAATAGGCCAGCAACATCAGCTACCTTTTACATCACAGACTGTTCACACTGATCTTCACTGGTTCAAGTTATACAATGTGTTACGATGTACATGGTACCACATACTAAAGCACTTACACAAAACGTAACCTTACACAATCATTTTGAATCTAATTAACACTACAGCTGATTATATCCTAAAAGTAAAATCAGCTTTCAATACAATAAGATTATAAATCTGTACAATGTTAACATTTTGGATTTAATTGATGGTTTCGATTTAATTGATGGTTTCGATTCAATTTTAACCTCTAAATGTGTGTGTAAGATTAAGATTTACGTAAGTGCCGTAATAAGAAACGTAACCAGGTAAGTACAGTGAAGGTATGTACAGTGAAGGTATGTACAATGTACAATGAAGTTCTGCTATTTAAAGACCATCTATCTACTCTTAAGGACCAACAAGTGGTGTTAATAGCGAATTATTTAAAACAAATTACCAGTATAGACAGCAAGGGCACGAAAACTTCCACTCATCCTATCTCCCCACCCACATGGCCTTGGATGCAGGAGAGCAGATGTTGGTATTTTTCTCATTTTTACCATACTAAGTTTTTCTAATTTTTACCATACTAAGTTATGTTTTAAAAATGTTTGTGCTCTGATTCAAATGAGCAGACTGGGACAGGAACTGACTGGTATTTACAGTTGACTGGTTGAATTTATTGACTGGTCTAATTAGCAGAACTTTACTGTAGTAGTTGAAAGCAAATATTATGGAAACATATACTATCAATATTGCCTTCGTTTGTTTCAGTCTTAGCAATAGATGCTAAACAGTGAAGTGTCCTTTAATAATGAAGCAAAGACAACAGTTTTGCTATTACACAGTTACTGAATGTGCATGTACAAACGAACCTGTGTTACATGTGACAATTTCACAAAGTTACCTTTTCTTTAACAAAAATTCAAATGACAGTCTATGTCAATACACGCAAGCTGGTTAGTTAAATATTGCAAAATGATAAACCCACAAAAACACAGAGTTCTTATAAAGAGAATGTTTTTCTACAAGTACCAAACAAAGGCCAGTTTCACACTTAGACATTTGTTTCGATTTTTTGCTCTAAAATGGATAAAGTAATACATATCAATATACTGAGGGGTAAAGGCCAAAGAGTTCCAAATGTTCAACTGTTATTGAATAAAGATGCAGTTGGAACCTAATTGCCTTTGCATTCTCCCATTAACAAAGACATTAACTTAACATATATACTTTACTGCTTTGAATACTATGGGTCTTTTTCTTTCTACATGAGTTTTGTGAAGCTTACAAAACAGAACTTTCAGAAAAAGGAACCCGTTTTTCTAGAACACGTTTACCAGTCAAATAAAAAGAAAAATTACTCTAAGCATAACTTATAACTTATCTGGTGGTGCTGAAATAGTTCAGTTCCTACAGGCTTCACTGTTTTCATTTGATTTTATAGGCATGCAAGTTTTGTCGAAATAAAAAAGGAGTATAACTGGTGTATAAAATCACTGGTCTTGTATGATATGATATAACAATATGGAAAGCATTCAGCGTCAATCTTTAAGGTATTCTATTCATATAATGACCACCCAATCGACCGCTCAAACTCCGACTACTTATGTGAACTAACAGAAATCCTCAGGGTTGTTAAGAGTTATTTAAATTTCTGTGTTCAGACTTCGCTTCATATAACACCTGAATAATGTAGAAATTAACAAACATTTTATTGATGGAATGCCTTACAAAACATAGAACAAAGCATGGTATACAAACTTAAATGACACACATGAAACATACATACAATACATGCGACAGTGAAATTGTAATCAAGTTTAAAAATATGGATTATCTTATCAAGGCATAAATAATAAGTGAACAATCTAGTGACATGACCGACAAGACGTTAAACTGAACAATGTTTATATGTACATCATTAATTGTGGGGCAGTCTAACTTAAAGTCAAGAGAAATGGGGTCATAGGCCAAGCTCCCTTTATAATTGAATGTATAGATAAACAAGAGTTACACTGAACAAGTTATACCTTTTCACTTCTTTGAATGGCAAGGGCACAATAGAAACAGCTACAATGTGTTAAAAAAAATCTTATTTACTTGAGTGATTTCTTATTTTGAGGTGGTCATATTGAAAAGGATGGTAATTTAGTTACACAAAAACCTGTTCAGGTGGTCAAGGCGAAACTGTTGTAGTATTATTCAAATTTCACTAAACTATGTTAACAATATTTTTGCAGAGGAAGTGAATGAATAAATGCTATCAAATTTCGACTTATCCGCTTTAATACTTTAAACACCCATCTGTTACTGTACAATTGTTATTATATGCATTTGATTATTAATCTCTATTAAACACATTAGCAACATGGTTTTACAGTACACATATTATCACATGACAATTTACTTTTTAAAGCATCCTGCAAAGGCATACTGATATAAACGCCCTCTTATGTAGGTTGTTATTTATAAACATATATAAAACCTACTTTAACATAGTAATAACAGTTTTATAAAGCATCTTATATTTTAAACCCCATTGTAAACCCCGATATAAAGCTTGGTAAGTATTGACATGAAAGTGGATTTTGGATTGATTTGCATGAAGTGCGTATCAACCCCAGGACAGAGATGAATCAATAGATTTCGGTAGTTTAACAAAGGGATTTTAAACTTTCATTTTTTTCCACCGTATATATTGATAAAAGTACGGTATTTCAATGTTTAAAAATGTTGAAACGTCAGGTTTTGTTACTTTACTAAACTGGTTGCCGTTTTATTAAAGTATGCTAAGACTGATATCTGACCTAAGTATGTCAAACTGATCGCTGGTTACTAAGAACTTCATAGTTAGGAACAAAGTGTACACCTAGAATTACTAATAAAACGACCTAGAGGTTTTAAATGTACAAATAACTTATACTTTCTAGAATAGCTTCATTAAGGCAATCAGTGTTTCGGTTTATTTCTATTTTTTCATTGTTAAACAGACAAAGTCACCATATAAACTGAGTTATCAAGTACCTAAAACATATGACCTTTTTTACCAAACTTAACTGAATGTAAATCTTGTTTTTAGGGTGAAAGATTATTGATTATGAAACCCATATATTCTACACATTTGATTTCAGCCAGTCATTTTCAGCAGACAAAGTGGCAGTTGTTACTGAATAGAAATTGAAATATAAATATGAAAAACTTGATCAACTACATTAACTGTAACACTTTTAAAAATTAAGGACATGTTCAAACAGCGTAAAAATCTAGAACACTGAAAATTCATAAATAGTGACATTAACATACAGTCAAACTCCACTATACGTTCAAGTGTATTCAATCTAAACACTGAACTGGATTGAAAAAAAGGACTGAAAAATGCCTATTGTTTTAACGAAAAAAGAGAAGCAAATACAATGTAATCCTGACAACAGTATGCTTAATATAGGATGTTCACTCGCACTAATTGCAGCATCCACCATTTTGTTTCTGTTTGCGCTTTAAGTCCACGGTTGTTCCATGTTGTGTTTTCTCCTCTATTTGGTCCTCGAGTTCTTTTAGTCTTTCTACAGCTGCTTTGAATGCAATGTCCACATTAGTAGAGTCCTTGGCACTTGTTTCGAAATACGGACATCGGCCATTGTTGCTACACCAGTCTCGAACAACTTCCTCGCTAACAATGCGGTTTTCTATATCCATTTTGTTACCTAACACTACAAACGGGAATGCATTACCATCTTGTATATCAGCGTAATACAGGAATTCTTTTTTCCACATTGTCAGATTTTTAAAACTCTGCATATCGTCCACTGCGAATGTCAACATGCAGCAGTCGGCGCCACGGTAAAACGGCGTACGCAGTGACTTGAACCGCTCCTGACCAGCCGTGTCCCAAATCTGCATCGTGTAAGTCTCATTATCAACTACCACATCTTTATTTAAGAACTCCACACCTATCGTATGAAACGACTGGGCATCGAACTTGTTGCTAACGAATCGGTTCATAAGAGAACTCTTTCCAACACCTCCATCGCCTAGCAACACCACCTTCAACAGCTTTGATTTACCCGCCATCTCATCAATAAACTGAAATATACAACAAAATATGATTACTTCCACTGTTAAATATCAAAAGGTGTTTCATGTCTTTTAAAAAAGTTAAAAACCAACTAACTTCCTAACAAGGATATTTGTCAGTTTTTCATTGAATTGAGAGTTGCGAACAAATTGTGCTTTAAATTCACACAAAAAATCAAGCAGTTTTCTAACAGAGTAGACGATTACTTTATAGTAAAAAAATTGTGAAGATTGCTTATGACTAACAAATCTGTCACTTTCTGAGATAAGCATGACAAAAGATGCATACAATTTAAATAAGTGTAAAATGATATCACCATATGTTAATCAGAATGACTCAAAATCAAATGTATTTCAATAAACAGTAACTTCTAAGGGTGAAAATTTATGCAAGAATCATGCTCCAGATGTGTTCCTTTCCTGGTAGTTTTATTGTTCTAATCCTACAACCATGTCCCAATGTCTTAACATTTTTCTATTGAGTTGTAGGTGTGATTGAGTGTCTGTACGAATCATTGTGTGTCCGAAATACTGTGATACATGACAGAAAAAAATGTGGCTTACAACATGTCACATCATAATTGTATGATACATGAATTACTAAACGTAAGTGCTGATTAAGTCAACTTTTTATGCATAGTCACACATTGTTTTATACTGGCTGAAGTAATATTTATCATCAGTAGAACATCTATGTCCATATAAGGATGTGCTTGTACATTGAAGTCATATCTAACACTTTAAGGTATTCCAGCCATAAATGTTTGAAAAATTAAAACAAAATCATATTTCCATTTGCTTAAGGATCACGTTAGTGCATTGTAATAAAACACATTCTAAAAATCATACACTCAAACTAGAACTGAAAACTGTAAACAGATATGAAACAATTAACAAATATGTGACCGTATACATGTATATACCGGTACTTGTAAAATTGTAGTATACACATGACACAAGTACACATACTAATACAAAATGTAATAACAATACATGAGGTTAACAGATGGTTTTGCCGCTACATGTAAATAACATTAAATTTTGCTCCAGGACTTATAAAGATAAACATTAGTACATGTACCAGTATACATACAGGTTAGACGGCATGATGACGGGTCTTCAGGATGTACACTGGGCGGAGTGTAGTGTAGCCCATTGTATGTTCTGAAGGTCCGTCATCGTGCCATCTAACTGATTTAAACCATATGACCTTGCAGTTACACGCTTGTATAGCTTGGGAATCCTGACCTGACAGTAGGGAATATGTTTTGTTCCAAAATGTATTTAATATAAATTGTAACGAGGTACTCATAATCACGAAATCTCCAATAGCAGGTCAAACCTCCTGTGCTGTATAAATGCATTACTTCTGTTAGAATATCAGCCATGTTTGAAAATATTTATGATCCTTGTGCAGCACGTAGAAACAGGATGCATGAATAAATTTCCCAGCTTAAAATTTGTCGCACCACCATCTTCCAGAACCATACTTTAGGAATGGTCTGACATAAATTAACCAATATCGAGGGTGAGTCTTCATGGCATACCCTTTCATACACTTTCATAAACTCTGTCTTCACTCTGTTTAAGTCCTCCGATTGGCTTTATTTATTTATTATATTTTTATTATAGTGACAGGTAACATATTTCATATATATATAAATTTCAAATGTTGTTAACAAACTATAAACAT
>ENA-OREC01001706-OREC01001706.1-marine-metagenome-genome-assembly--contig:-NODE-1706-length-11425-cov-16.755111_pt1 | contig 11425 bp, 4 predicted proteins | sample MGYA00248626_ERZ508543 | MGnify/ENA primary metagenome ERZ508543 (study PRJEB26211, sample SAMN05518279) | marine metagenome | isolation source: Puget Sound, Washington, USA | host: Bankia setacea... | reverse complement strand
CTTCTTAAGCTATAGAGTTACTCTGAACGCTCGCAAAACGCGGGATTTCATCCGAGATCTCATCATTTGGCAATCGTTCAAACTCGGTCCTCTCCGCCAATGCTCGGATTCGTAGATAAGGTGTTAGCACGCTTTAATTGTACTATTTTTAAGTCACACATTACCTGGAGGAAAAACTCCGTCATGTTTGTATTAGGGTTTTTTCTGGGTAATCATACGTTTGCATGTCGCCTCCATTGAGGGTTGGTTCGGTTGGAATAATCGTTTAAAACGTGCCCACGTGGTTCATGATGGGAATAACGCGACACGATACGGAAAAGCACGGAAATAACCGACTACCGCCGATCGACAGAATAACTGTTTTTCCAGATACGTACGCGCTAAGGCTGTTGGGTAAAATATTATTCGTTATCGTTTTATCGATATCGGGGAGTTGCCAATCCATGGTTTATATGTTCGTGAAGCTAACTATACCTCACCTATTCTAGTTCCCCCCGGTTGGGACCCGTATAGCCTAAAAGACAAGTAGAAAATGTGCAGCGTAAGGCAGCTCATATTGTCACTAACAATTACGACAAGTCTCTGGGCACGGTCTCTTAATTGACCAAGCTTACAACTTGAAAATAACACAGTCGCTTGGTTTTGTTTATAACAAAGTAATGTATACTATATAATGAGAATTTTATAAAAGTGTGTGCGTTGTTAGTTTATAACCTATTATGCAAATAAATAAAAGAAGTAGGGTCACCAGACTTTTTCTCAGTATACTAAAAGTGGCGAGCGTGACCCCTGTTTCAAGTGTGATAAAATCTAGAAATACGCAAATTCCCGCGTTTTTTTCACAGCATTTGTTTGGAAAACCTCACATTTCATAAAACAATAAGAAATCAGAGGTTAATATATAGTTATCAAGAAAAAATAACATAAAAATAAGAATTTACATATAAAAAGGTACAAAATCGGCAGTCATTCTTCAAAGTTTATTTTATTCACATTTAAAGCAATGAAAATTTGTTAAAAAAACAGAATTAATCTTTAAGCGCTACTTTACTATAATTGAGAAATAAAACATATGTACCCGTGTATTATCGCGGTAATAAATCACGGGTACGAGTTCGGGTGCGTATGAATTAAATCACGAGTGTGCTGGCACGACTGATTTAATTACACGCACCAGAACGAGTACCCATATTTTATTACCGTAATAACACTGGTACAGATGTTTTAATTCGATTCTAACACGACCGTACCTCCCCAATGTGCTCCAAATATTTTAGGGGGATCCCAATACAATTTCATTTCAGACGCTTATAAAACTAATAGCATAACTGTGTCTAGATCAATGAACACTTTCAGATATTTCAATGACGCTCGATTCAACTTTTACAAGAGGATTTTGCGATGCATAACTTTTACAAGTGTTTTTTTGCATCCCTAAACACCTTTTAATGTCTCAATCTTTCGATTCATATAGTACGGTCTTTTGCAAGTTCTAATTGTAAACAACAGAACCACCGTCAAAAATAAAGTGTAGCAGTTCTCGGACAGAAACGTTCTAACTACTAAAATCTTACTCACACTTTAAAATCGGATCCCATACATGTTATGTTTGTTTCTGTTTAGCATTGACTATACTATTTATGCAAATCATGTTTTGATAAAAACAACAATGTCTAACAAGAGATATAGAACTCATTATAAAATATAGAGTGATTTGGATACCTTCGGTTCTGACAGTATTTTCGTTAAGGCCTTTTTCACATGAGGTAAAAGTAGTGCAGTCATGTATTAACATTGAATCAACCACAGTTAGTTTCCTTCTTTGTGTATAGGAGACCGTTTTAGAATCAGACCTAAACAAACATAGGTAACCAGGCTTTATTTTTGATAAAGTGCTGGGCGGAAATTACACTATTTTTTCAACCGTAACCATGTTAAATTTAAACAATGGACTTGTCTAAATTTAATAGAGTATTGCCAACATCTCAATAAGAATATATAATAATTATCTAACCTCTTTCCTGAGACAAATGCATGATTATTATTATGAAAATCCAAGCAACACTGTATGTTCATGCTTTCAGCTGCCGTGACTTGTCGCCTAGGAGACCAAACACACTGTAAACTGTGCATCGTCAACACCACATGCATCGAATGTGAACCAGGGTATTTTGGCGAGAACTGTACCAAAGCTTGCTCACCTGGGTGTTTACAAAATCTATGTTGGCAAGTAAACGGACGTTGCAAATATAATACTTGTCTGCATGGCTACTACGGCGATCTGTGTTGTCCATTAGGATTTACGTCCAGTACATGTAGAATGAGATGTCCTGCCAACTGCCTTCAATGCTACTCTCAAGAATCGTGTACACAATGTGTGGACGGGTTTTATGGAAGTAATTGTTTAACAAAATGTTCTGTTGACTGTCAGTTCGGTACATGTAATGCAATTAGTGGTAGGTGCTTTGATGGTTGCTTGAAAGGGTATTATGGAGTATCGTGTTGTCTGCGAGGATTTTATGGAAGAGAGTGCAATTCAAAATGTCCAGCCCATTGTTCTGAATGTGAAACAGCTCACAAATGTACTGCGTGTGACTTTGGATACTACGGTGAACTATGCACAAAGAAGTGTCCGGACAAGTGTATGGATAGTGTTTGCAGCAAGGATACTGGGGCATGTGGAACGTGCTTGGACGGATTTTATGGTGACAATTGCTGTCCGTATGGCAAATATGGTGAATACTGTTCAGCGTGCCCTGAAAACTGCAAAACATGTACGTCATATACATTTTGCCCAGAATGTGACAATGGTTACTATGGTGTGACGTGTACACATAATTGCAGTATAGGATGTGAAAGCAGTAAGTAACAGTGTCACTGACATTGAGAGATACTTTGAGTGTAAAAAAACGTAACAGTAAACCATCTAATTAATTATTGACTTTTATCCGATTGACAGTGTATGGGTAAATTTAGTTTTCAATTAACGCATCACTATGTTGACGTTTTGCGTATACGCTCGAGTTTCATCTCTGTTATTTGCCTCTCCGGATTATTTCATTATTTAAAGTAAGATGATAACATGAACTCATTCCATATATAGGTTTTAACATCTTTGTTAATCGTTTATAAAAATATAACTGAATTTATATATTTGCTGTTTGTTATCTACAGATGAGAATCGTAACGTTGACGCAAATAGTACTGATGACGTCATGAATACTACTGACGACATTAGTAATGATGGTGCCATTAGTAATGATGACATCATGACATTCAGCGTTGAAGTTGTGGTTGTAGTGTGTGTAGGGATAGCGGGACTAATGCTAGCACTTTTCATGACGTTATATGTGTTGCAACTCAAGTAAGGGAACTGTTTATTGTAAACTCGACATAAAAGTCTAATATTGATAAAGTACATGCTAATTTCCAACAAGGTGAAACATAGTTATCTATCAACTGTCGAGACACACAGTCTTTAAAAGATCACACACATTGTCATATAACACTCTCGATATTCGTCAAGGAATGGATCATACCCTCTCAATGCTGAACACATGTCATTTGGGGTAACTGTTTTATCGTTGACATACATGTACTACGTCTTCTAGAGTTACAGTTGATAGTTTCATGGTTGTTTTATTTATTGTTATACCCATACGTTTTACGAGACGTGTACATGTTTGCTCTACAACAAAAACATGATACACACGTCTACTGTTCCAGGAAGCGACACAAGAGTAATGCCAGGATACGTGAGCATGTACCAGTCAACGAAGCTAACACCGCGGTAATCCCAGGTAACCTTAGGCACGCAACAAACTGAACTGTTATATCAAATAGGCACACCTACTGAGTAAATGTCTGAAAGTGTCATAATCATGAACATTTGGACAGTGCATTTAGTTTGTGAATGCGTTGAGTTATTTTTCTTCTATAGAATATGCATTGGTAAATTGGTAAACTGCTTGATAAAGTTGTCTTGGGTGCAGCGAGCAATGTGCGAAGGCAAGCATTTGCTTCAACTAATATAGGTATAAACAGAGCTTAACTATATATATATAGCTTTCAGCGCTTTGATTTGAAATGTTTGTTGACACGGTAGGACATGCACTTCTAAAAGTTGTGAGTGGCAATATCCTACACCCTGTGTCATTATATGTTATTTATTTTAGCACTGGTCACCTTATTTCAGATTGACTTTTGTACCAAATAAGTTCACTCTTTGAACATTGTTTTGTTTAAATAATAGCAAAATGATTATATTACATTCCGGAATGTACGACTATCCATACCACCGTCCAGTGACAGGTACGTTAATAGTGGTCGGTCTGACACGTATTTGGCACGTTTGATTACACTTTAGGTGATGTTTGAACACACAAATGCACATAAGTATAGGTTAATGAAGAGGAAGAAAACAAATTACTTTGTAACATAGCTTATACAGATGAAAGTGTATTTGTGTTTTGTTAGAAAGCAACTAAGTTAATATACATTCGCAAAACGGGTAAACAAGTCACGTATACAAATCACGACGATCCCAAGACTATCACGCTAACATTTCTACAATGCCAATGAACACGTTACATTTTTCACTTTCAGTTGATCGATTTGCAGCTCCATCCATGGATTCGTCAGCTGGGTCGGATTACAATTCCCAGTCCATCTATATATAGGGAGGATGTGGTAAGAGCACGTGATCGTGACAGCCGATTTACTGAAAACCCCGACCACTTGGTCAAGAAATGCGATATGTGCGCGTATGATTCTATGGGATGCACACGTGTAACAGAAACATTTTAAAGCTTATTTGTGAACGTACGCAAGACAGTCAAACTGATAATCAACATGAATAGTGAATATAACTACCATGCACGTATTTTTATATTGTTTTATGCGGTCAAAAAATGGCAAATGTGTTCGTGTTCATAGTTGTATAGGTTATTTTTTCAAAAGTACATTGACGTAATTAGATTCCCGTACTTGTTCTTCTCATGCATGTGTGTTCTTTATCAAAACTATGATATAGCATCAATCAAAAGCATGAATGACGTCATCCAGTCCAGATATGACGTAACACGAGTAAACACATCCGGGTATCCTGCTTCGGTACACGTGTAGTGGCCGAAAGAGGTGATGCCAACCAAATGATACCTGCCGTCCTTGAGACAAACTAACGGACCACCCGAGTCACCCTGAAAGTAGATTTGTGTCGTCCTATTATCTAGTTTATCCAGTTCGTTTATGTTTTATTCTTCGTTAGTCAGTCATTTTGGAATAACATTTTGTCTGAATTCAATCATATGTCTTGAACTCCTAAATCTTGCCGTCATATTATGTGTCTAACCCATTTTTTCGCCGTATTTTTTTGAAAGTTTGAATTTCTATTTCATGAACACCGCCAAGATAGCGGCGTATGGAAATATTGCGGTTTACGGAAATATTGCGCTATTCTCTGTCTATAAAATATATTATACAGTAAGATGCTTAGACTCCATGTGTTCAATATCTTCACCATTAAGCCGCTCGCGACCTTAGTCCTCTTAATCGTGAAAAAGGTACTCTAACTGTTATTAACTGACAGTATGTCTTTAATATTGATATTTAAGACGGTATACTATATCCGGTAGATCAATATAATGTTATACACAATCTAGTCGTCCGATAAAGATCGACGTTGCAAAAGGAGTATGGTAAACTTGAAAGTTATTTTATTATTATATAATTTATTATTCAATATGTATACTGCCACTGAATGTATCGTTAACTCTCTTGTAAATGTTGTACACCTTCAAAACAATGTTCTACGTATACAATAAAAACTATATACCTGACAAGTTCCTGCCCTGTTACCACCGGCACACAACATGTCGTCTGTAACATTAGCATTTCCTGTCCAGGCTGTGGCACAAGCAGCTGTGTCAACAAGACTAGTTTGCACGTGCTGTAGGTGTCGGCTGTCTTTCTGATAGTCTGTAAAGTATATTAGTAGGATATAACGTACTAAACTGGGTGTTGTAGCTATAGATACATAGAGAAGTCAATCATGACACTCGTACTTTGTACTATTTTTGATAGTTTGCTTAGTCAACATAAGTTTGCAATAAAACAAATATGGACAGATAACAATACATCTTCGTGTATCTAAATTAAATCTTACCTCTCGTGTAACCCCATCCAGATACGTAACACGTGTCAGACGAAGACCACGTCATATCACGTGATCCAAAGCATGCAGTTCTGACGTAATGTCCGCTGGTGTCAACATGTGCGTCAAGTTGAATGAGTGCTATGTCGTCTGCGTGAGATTGCGGAACGTAATTCCCATGCTTAAACAAAGACAACCTAGTTATCTAGTTGTGAACACATGCGTGTTCAGTCTTAACACAGTGTATACGGAGTTTAAAATGAGTTTATGGTGTTACCCTTCATAGTAACGTGTAAGAAGCGTAGCTAATTAAATAAAATAAGACGCATAAGAGAGAATCAACAACACAAATAAAAATAAATATTACAACAAATGAAAGTCCTTTTATAGTCAATGTTGTTCTCTTTTTCTCTCTGTTCCTAACAATACACATATGTATAAAGAAAAAGAAGCACACATTCTTATTTTAAACAAGGTCAACGCAAGTATCAGTTACCTTGGTGATAGACTTGGCTTTCCTGTGTACTTCGTTTCCAGTGGTATATTCTACATGGTGATCCCCTAACACTATATCTGTGTCGGCCTCGTTGTGACTGGGATAGAACAGATGCTGGTCAGTTTGTTTTTTTAAATACCGCAATACTTTAACTTACGCACACAATTATAAGGCCAGCATCAAATCTCAGTCACTTAACTTAATACAACAAACTTTATTGTTTAGATACTCTGTTCTTATCATGATTTATAATTGGTTATTTAAATATGTTTCGATTGTATAAATAGTGTAAAAAAACAAGCCTGCTTGATTATTTTGTCTGAATTAGAAGTTTGTGAGTGACATTGTTATTGCCGACATTGACAAACCCGAGGCGATGCTTAAACCATTATTTAGTGACAACAAATGAAATAGCATTATTTCATGTCGATATTTAATGACATGTATGCATGCTAGTTTAGTATTCATTGTATCCAAACTACGTGCATTACCTTACAAAGCAATGAGCGGCTGTGAGTACAAAGTTTGGAGTTATCAGCACACCGCCACAAAATACGTCGCCATCTTGGTCAAGCAGCGCCACCTGCCATGGCCAAGTTCCCTCAACTGCAGAAACCCCGCCTACTATACGTAACATAGGATTCACAGTTGGTACACGCGTAATCAGACCACACGATTCATTGTCTGCAATGTTGAAGTTTCAAATTAAGCCAAGCAAGCTTCTATTGATGCGGATGTCAACCTAATGTTTTGTTTCAAATTGGTCATTTACAATTGCAACACAGCGGTGCAATATAAGATGATAGTCTAATATCCCTAATCATACCCTATTAAGTACATCTCGTGTTTCGCAAATGGTCAAACTGTTTTCTGGATGATATACCTTTGCACCATATTATAACAATGCATCGAATATACGAATGTACAGGTTAGGAATAGCTATATATTGACTGACAAGTTACTTACGTGGATGTGGTGGTTCGGGGTTTGCCGTTGTGGGTGCAGGTTTACAACAAACATCCTGTCCACAACTTGTGTCATACCGCTCCACCCAACCCGTACAGGCACCGGCCTTTACACAGGTACCACCTTCCCGACCACACATATCTATAGATGGTGCACGATGTGGTATGGAAAGGCACTCTGTAAGTATGGAACGATTAACAGTATATAATATGCCTGTATAATGTCTAAGAGCTCCGACAGGAGTCGTCCATAGGTTACCCTTTTTGTTTCTTAGATTCACGACATTTTCAACAACGTTTTTCATATGAAATGCTTGGTAATTTTAATATATATATATATCAATCATAAACAGTATCTCTTTTCAAAGTTAAATCACTTCATCTGATTGGTTAAGAATCTTCGCATATAACGTATGCAGTATTGTTATTGAATAGAGTATATGTGTGGTAGCTTCATGTGACAAACTTTGGGTAACACGTTATGGACCAATACGTTATTTCTATTTATTTATTTCAAAAACTTTTCATGATTAACTTAAATTTTATTGAGTAATCGGGCTTACCTATCCGGCCAAAGGTGAACAATATTAGAAATCCAAACACATATACACAATATTTATAAAATGACATTTTTCGACCGATTTGCTTTTAGGTGTCCGCCTATTTAAAGGGTCATTGAATGATACGCCACCAAATACACCTGTTGTCTAGTGAGTACTTGGGTACATAGAGCTTGTTTTGACCAAATAAATACTACACAATCCGGGTATAACATTAAACGGGTAAACAAAGTGATAGCAGTGAAGTAAGGCGTTACTGGTCACTCAGACAGTTTTCGGACACTAGGTAACACGTACTGGGCTAGATAATGTTGGAAACAAATAGCATGTAGTTTAGTGAGTCAACATACTAAACGAACATGGCAAATATATCTATGGAAATAACATTTCAATAAAACAAATAAACGTCTACATGAGAATATAATGACGTACATTGTCGACACCATTTAACATCGTGAATTTTAGTTACTAGTATTTAGAATATGTCTATATTAAAATAGTTGAAGTGTAGTTGACTAGAGGCGTTAGCTATCAAAACTAAAAAAACAACATTTTATCTATCAAAGGTATAAAAGCTTTGTTTGATCATTTTAATGAAATAATGTTGGTTGGTTATTGCTAGACAACTAGATGATACACTTAATTCAAGAGTGTAAAACAACAACTGAAAGCTCGTTATATTTGAGAAGTGTCTTACTGTGGAACGCAACATAAGGGGGATAACTGTGTTGCAACTTTCACTTAAAGGCAAGAATGGTTTGTATTTCTTAGACGCTTATTCGTACTTATAACTAGAGATAGACGTTCATAACTTGTATACATGGGATAATAATGTTTAAGTGAACTCTCATTTGTCAACGTACATGTATACTTATGTTTCAACAAGTCCATCTGTCATCGGGGCCTCAATTATATACGTGTAGTTACCAATATACACGTTAGGGCAGTTGGGTCCAAAAGGCGTTAGTGGAAAATAAAAAAAAGAGCAAAGTCGTTGACTTATTTGAAAGAGAGTCGTCTATGTCTGTAGATATGTACACCATTTTGAACTTACATGAAGACCAACACATTGTACGATTCCGGAGTATTTACAGTTCATAGAAAAGTGTGAGCGAGACAGTTCCATCTCGCACCAATCGTTTGTCAATAAACAGAAACCATTGATCTCACAGCAATAACACTCTAAATGTGGCCTTGGTTCAATAACACATACAGTCATGTTGCACTCACTCACGGACAAGGTAAGAGATAAAGGAAGCCTCGTGAAGAAATGATGCACTAGATTAGAACGAGTTATCAAAACATTTCCCACAAATTAATTGCCACAGAAGCCCGGGACGTGCCTGGAATGATGTTTTCGCAAGTAAGAGTCGCCAGCGTTCAACCATTTACCCTGAAAGCAAAACTAAGGTAATGTTTGTCTCGATTTGTTTTTCTCAAAGCAAAATCCTGTTATGCCTGCCAGGTTTGTGATTTATAGGCCATGCAGGTGTTTCGTGAGCCAGAAAGTTTTGGAAAGTGTATACAAGTAAAAAGTCCGAAATTATAATCACATAACAAGGCAGTCCGCAGTAAATCATATACAGAACGTAGTTGGTTACTAACTATCAAACAGAAGTAAACACATTCTAGTAAAAAATAAGTAAAACGGTCTTGTTTTTTTAATACCATACCCACGGTTGTAGATGGTGGTCGTAGCACGAAGTGTGCACCAAAGAATCAAATCAAGCAGAACAAGAGAAGGGTAGGGCTTTAATAGGACAACATAATCCAATAGTCACATGTATAAAACATACCCTAGATGTGTTCCCCCAATATGTTACCACCTATACATCTGACTAAGCTATGTACACGTTTAACTATTATTGTGTCAGTCATTATTTAACAGTTAGTCAACATACTTCTATATATGGGTTCGTATTCCTTTATGTTTATGTTTAATAAAGAATCACCATCTACTTTTCAGTTAGTTAATTAATGCGCCTGAAAGAAATAGTACGTTTATAATATGTCGTTTCTACAAAATAATGTGTACAGATGGAAATTGACGTGTCTAAGAAAAGAATCTCTGCGAAAGAAACTCAGTGTAACCCTAAGCTTACACGAACTACGTCTGTTTGATAACCACCAAATGTAATCAACTGCCAATGTAATTGTTAATTCTAAAGTAATCAATTTATGTACGTGTTGTGTTGGAAGGAGTCAATTGAGTATACTTAAAAGGCAACTATTTGCAGTCAATGATATTAATATAAAAAGTGCCAATATAGAAATCACAATGTTCAAAAGCATCCCTCATTAACGTGTTTGTTTATTATTAAATGTATTTCTTTGGAAACATATACATTATTTACAACTGATATCGTGCCGGTGCTTCGTACACTGAGTGGCTCGTTGACTGAGTGGCTCGTTGACTGAGTGACTCGTAGACTGAGTCACTCGTAGACTGAGTCGCTCGTTGATTGGAACAAAACGGTTGCTCGGAATGTGATTGAAGACACTCTCCAAACAATCCTTTTTTCCAAAGAGCTTTTTGTGTTGAACTCTGGACACTGTATATGAAATACGGACATAGTAAAGGTTAATTCACACACCATAATTATAACCACCCTATCATTGTTCTGGCACGGTTTCGTCTGAGATTCGATGAGTAAGCCTCGTACAATCACTATGTTATAGTATAGTAATGAACTTGACTATCTGTATAACAAGCGCATTTGTAACACTCTCCCATACACAAGCAAGCACGCACAAAAACACGTACGAACGCAAACACACAGGTATACACAATCACGCTTCCATACGTACACAAATGTATGCACGTATATTTTCTGTTCCTATTTGTATATGCATTAGACATTGATGAATACTTGTCTTATATGTATCATACTTGTATTATAGTTTCCAGCAGTTTATTTGAATGTATATCGCCAGTGTTTGGATTTCAACACGTTTCTATAAATTGTTTGGACATGCAAATTTCATTTGTTAAAATAGCAACCTTTATTTGTTAGACATGGAGTAAATAAAGATATTGTATTATAACTGCACACGTACAACATGGATCGCAATGAGTTCATAGGTTAGACAGTATGAACACGTACAAACTCACGCTTACAACATGGATCGCAATGAGTTCATAGGTTAGACAGTATGAACACGTACAAACTCACGCTTACAACATGGATCGCAATGAGTTCATAGGTTAGACAGTATGAACACGTACAAACTCACGCTTACAACATGGATCGCA
>ENA-OREC01001705-OREC01001705.1-marine-metagenome-genome-assembly--contig:-NODE-1705-length-11426-cov-23.396511_pt1 | contig 11426 bp, 2 predicted proteins | sample MGYA00248626_ERZ508543 | MGnify/ENA primary metagenome ERZ508543 (study PRJEB26211, sample SAMN05518279) | marine metagenome | isolation source: Puget Sound, Washington, USA | host: Bankia setacea... | reverse complement strand
TGGTTTAAAAGTTATTACAGTAGGAAATAATTGCGTAACTTTACAATTTGCGTAAATGCTTTAGTAAAACGGTACCCTGATGTCTGGATGAGTTAATTGAGCCTTCCGTGAACCTAGAAGTAAAATTAGGGTTACAAGGGTTAAATATGAGTTTTTTAATTATTCGTTCAAACTTCACATACAAGGCAAGACTCAAATAAAGTTAATAATTTCACAGTAGTTTAACGATCTTAACTCTTCTTTAAAAACTCACATTTTACTATACCCAAAAGTCTACAATTAAATGTTTCAATAGCATTGCCTCAAAAACTAAAAGTGTTGTGTTCTCGAAATATGGAGAACAGGCATATTGATAACCATTTAAAAAACAAAACATTTCATTTAACAAGTGTATAAGTGTGTAAAGGTCGAACATGCATGATATATAAAAACAATTTAACAATTAAACATTTGTAAATAAGCTTTAGCATGATTAATTATATGAACATGTAAAAACTTACTCACATTTATCAAAATTCCGGATTCAGTCCTCCTCTCCGTTGTTTAAAGTGATGTTGGAAATTTTCGCCTGATTTTTAACTACCAAATGGATGTTGGCCAAAAGATCACATCGTCATAACTATGTAAGCCGATATGATAGGAGCTTGGAAATTTTCGCGGGTGACGCGGGACGTTCTTATCATTGCGTAAATGTCAAAACCTGTTTTCGCACAAAAACTGAGTTTGGACATTTTCGCGGGGAGGGGACGATGTGTATGATACATATATACAGCCATAGGTTAATATGCTTTTATTTATTGAGAACTAAGACCGCCATGTAGTAAATAAGTTGTTGTCGTAATAAGCATACGGTTACCCAACAAGATCTGACCAAGTAGAACAGAACAAAATAGTTACTATAGCATACTTGTAATAGTTAGAGTATATTTGTCACTGTCTTCACGATTAAGAGACCTAAGGGAGCGCGCTGCTTAATGGTGAAGACAGTGAACAAATATACTCTAAATAGCTTAGTGTCTGACTTATTGTGCGATAGACAACGCATGTAATTCTGCACGTCGGCCAAATCAAGTATCTTAGTAATTAAGAACATATCCATACACCGTAATATATCCATATACCAATGTATTCGCTGTCTTCATGAAATAGACATTCATAATACGGCTGATCTGATTGGGCGAAAAAAGAGGTCAGACACTAAATAAACATACACATGGCATCGCAAACACAACTAGAGACTATATGGATTCCAACATGCACATGCATTTTTTTAAGTCGCTATGTTCCATGGATAAGTCATTAACATATCATGTAAAACATATAGACCCACAACAATATATATAAAACAACACTAAATGTAATCACAGTTGATGTTTTATTCAACACAAAATAGCATGTGATACAAAAATATAAATCATATGAGATCAACCTTCAATGAAGACATCCAGTAGGATACGACAAATAGAGACAATTTGCTGGAGTCCATTTCAAGAAAGTTGCTAGGATAATGTTTCACTCTAGATGAATAATGAAAATGACATCGCCCGTAGGCACGCCCACAATGTATTGATGAAACGACACCATGATCAAGGCAGTGTTATATCAGTTAATTAAGAACCACGAATGTGAAATATGACTGGGCGTACTTTGATTAATAGTGCCTGTCTGCATTGTCTCATACATGTACCTAATACCATATATACTATATAAATAAAATCAAAAGCTGACCATACAGAAGCAAGGTTGTAGTTAGCGACGATAACATATACATGTTAAGTAGAACATATACCTCTTATTTGTAAAGCTAAGGAAGCCAGTTGATAAAATTCTATATTTACATAACGTGGTACTTAGTTATTGCCATGAGCAACAAGTAAACAAGTTTTACAATTGAAACACATTCATAATCATGTAATACAATATTGCCTGGCAGAAAACGCTGTCTGATTACACAAACTAGCTTATTATAGCATAGCTTGTACACTGTAGGTATTAAAACACACAAATTGAAACATGGTCCATGTACCCAGGTTAGCAAAAAGATTCAACTTGGAGGTTTGAAAAAGCAATAACAAGTTTAGAACTCTTGATTCGTAGACCATACAATAATAAAAATCATTCTGACAACCGCATGGTTTTTAAAGAGCTTCTTTTACAAACACGTCATATTTGGTAGGAAGAAAAAAGTAAAAAGGGGTTTCACATGTTAATTTGCATAAACCGAAAAGGAAATTCTTTAAAACATTCTTTCAAGCCTGGTATCCTGCGCATGTATCACTCTTTGGTATTCTGAATGGAAATATCAAACATATCTATATAAAGCGTGTTATCATACAGGTGTACACTTTCTTTATAAACTATTTTTAAATATGACGTAATGGATGTGTGAAATACATATATTTATATAAATTTTATATAAATAACAAAAAACGTGAACAACTTATGCATACAGTAACTATTTATAAACAACAACGTATATAACTCTATATGAAATGAGCAAAATGTAAAATGAGATTTTTAATAAATAGCAGGTGACTGTGTCATAAGGTCACATAAAATACATACTAATTATAATATGACCTTATTATTTGAACACGATTTTATAATGACTTGTTTAAATACCATTGTGTATAATATTTTGCCCCGACTAAACTAACGATCCGATCTTGATCCAAAGTGAGTTAAACTGATATAAAGTGAGTTTGACTGATCCAAAGTGAGTTCAATTGCTTAAAGTGAGTTAAACTGATCAAAAATGAGTTAAACTGTTTAAAGTGAGTTAAACTGATATAAAGTGAGTGAAACTGATCTAAAGTGAGCTAAACTGATCCAAAGTGAGTTAAACTGATCCAAAGTGAGTTAAACTGATATAAAGTGAGTTAAACTGACATAAAGTGAGTTAAACTGATCCAAAGTGAGTTAAACTGATCCAAAGTGAATTAAACTGATCCAAAGTGAGTTAAACTGATATAAAGTGAGTTAAACTGATCTAAAGTGAGTTAAACTGATCTAAAGTGAGTTAAACTAACATAACGTGAGTTAAACTGACATAAAGTGAGTTAAACTGATATAAAGTGAGTTAAACTGATCTAAAGTGAGCGTAACTGATCCAAAGTGAGTTAAACTGATCTAAAGTGAGTTAAACTGATCTAAAGTGAGCTAAACTGATCCAACGTGAGCTAAACTGATATAAAGTGAGTTTAACTGATCCAAAATGAATTAAACTGATATAAAGTGAGTTAAACTGATCTAAAGTGAGTTAAACTGATATAAAGTGAGTTAAACTGTTTAAAGTGAGTTAAACTGATATAAAGTGAGTGAAAGTGATCTGAAGTGAGCTAAACTGATCCAAAGTGAGTTAAACTGATCAAAAGTGAGTTAAACTGATATAAAGTGAGTTAAACTGACATTAAGTGAGTTAAACTGATCCAAAGTGAGTTAAACTGATCCAAAGTGAGTTAAACTGATATAAAGTGAGTTAAACTGATCTAAAGTGAGCTAAACTGATCCAAAGTGAGTTAAACTGATATAAAGTGAGTTAAACTGATCTAAAGTGAGCTTAACTGATCCAACGTGAGCTACACTGATATAAAGTGAGTTAAACTGATCCAAAGTGAGTTAAACTGATCCAATGTGAGTTAAACTGATATAAAGTGAGTTAAACTGATCTAAAGTGAGTTAAACTGATCTAAAGTGAGTTAAACTGACATAAAGTGAGTTAAACTGATCCAAAGTGAGTTAAACTGATCCAAAGTGAATTAAACTGATCCAAAGTGAGTTGAACTGATCCAAAGTGAGTTAAACTAATCGAAAGTGAGTTAAACTGATCCAAAGTGAGTTAAACTGATCCAAAGTGAGTTCAACTGTTAAAAGTGAGTTACACTGATCTAAAGTGAGTTAAACTGATATAAAGTGATTTAAACTGATCCAAAGTGAGTTAAACTGATCCAAAGTGAGTTAAACTGATCTAAAGTGATTTAAACTGATCCAACGTGAGTTAAACTGATCCGAAGTGAGTTAAACTGATCCAAGTGAGTTAAACTTATCCAAAGTGAGTTAAATTGATCCAAAGTGAGTTTAACTTATCCAAAGTGAGTTAAACTGATCCAAAGTGAGTTTAACTTATCCAAAGTGAGTTAGACTGATTCAAAGTGAGTTCAACTGATCCAAAGTGAGTTAAACTGATCCAAAGTGAGTTAAACTTATCCAAAGTGAGTTAAACTGATCCAAAGTGAGTTAAACTGTTTAAAGTGATTTAAACTGATCTAAAGTGAGTTAAACTGATCTATAGTGAGTTAAACTGATCCGAGTTAAACTGATCCAAAAGGAGTTATGTAACTGATGTAAAGTGAACCATCATTTGTTATATCTTTGATTCTGATAGAATACATTTTATTATCACTGATCTGATTCAATGACCCGGTAAACATTAGCTATATATAGTAAACATGGAGCAATGGCATCAAGACTACAAGAAGCATATCTGTATTGGATACTTTGTCATCATAACATTTTAGAAGGTTTGTAAGAATATTTGGTTGGATACAAAATCTAACACATTATGTATATTTGATATCAGGTACGCACGTTGCACAATACTTTTGACAGAACGCGTTATCGCAATGGCAACATATGAATTAAGTCTGGCAGAAGTAGGTAAGGTGAATTAAGATACACCAGTCTCGTCGGGTACTTGTAGGGTACTTGTACCTATACATGCTAAGGCAGACATGACACACCTAAACGTAACATAAGGGTATTATGTAAGGTGAAACCCCCATTGAAAAGGGAATCCCATTAATGAGACAATATTGATATCATGATAATATGCATGTTTTGTCAAAAAGGTTTACCACAAACATGCCTTATACATAATATTTACAGATGTCTACATGAATTGGAGCAATTATGAGACATAGCTAGTTATGATGGTAGTATAGTCAGTTAGTAGCCGTATATATGATAGTGTTAGCTTTGTTGCAAGGACATATTGGTGATCCAAGCTTTCTCATTGTCATCAACGATGGTTCTACTACATTACACTACATATATAACGATTCAAAGCACAGTACTTTGTCGGTGGTATTGGACGATGTATTATCTATAAGCTGGTATTAGCTAATACGTATGCAGCAATAAGGCAACTGCGCTTTGACTAACGGAGACATGTCTCTCCTTAAAAACCTCCGTAAATACAGAATTGAGAACCATGTCTATGCCAAACCCTGCAGTAAGTAATTGGCTTTCTAAAGCAAACATCTGATCAACTGATGAACTTTAAAACATACAAACACATACAACAATGTCAGTATATAAAGACAAACCAAATGTCCACTGTAACTATGAGATTCTCACTGTGACACAATTGTAGTTCAACTTGAATACGTGTCGGTGTAATTGAACATGTTAGGTATTTGTATTGTTCAAACTGAATCTTAAAATGCACTTAGATGTAAAGAGTTAGTTGATCGAATGACTAGCATGATCATTCTGGTTAAGTAGAAGTTGAACATCCGTAATATTATCTGGATGGTGGTCAGCACCGTGAACTGTAGTCATTGCATTCGTGGCATCTTGTCGGTGGTCTCTTGTGTCATCAGCTCCGTTACTGGTCAGATCGGTTGGTGAGGCTGAGTTAGTGCCTATGTGTTGTATGAGGTCGTCCGTGATTGAGCCAGACTATAAACATAAATAAAAGGATACCATCAACTGTTCACATATAGCTTCATAAACAGAATAGAACAGAGCCAAGGCAGGCTGAAGAAACCAGTTGCTCTGTGTTATGACTAAGTGCATTGTATTTACAAGCATTGTATTACACTATGTAAATCCGACTCTATTGTCATTTAACATGATATGAACGATTCTGCTACGTAATCTGAACATAAATCGACCAGCGTTTCACCTGTCAAAGACAATAAGCGTGATGATTCCGGTGTAAAATCAAACAAACAGATAAACTATATCATTTAAACCCACTGATGTAGCTGAATGGAACAGCCATTATATTTGGACATTCTTATCCAAACGTACTGAAGCTAAATGCACTTTAATAAATTATCAATGAGTTTTTTTGTTGTTATCGTATAATCATGTTGTATTGTATGCACGTCGTCATTATCTGATGGCCTTAGACAAGTATAAAGGAGAAGGTTAACATTTCCTTTTGACATCTATGTAAGGTTGGCACACAATGAATAGGTATACATTCCGGCAGTGTTACCTTCATTCATAGTTTTCAGTTACAGTTTATGATGTGACAGGCACAGTAATACCTATTTTATATAACTGCACCTTGAACTATCAGATACGTTTGAACAAAGGAGACATACGAACAAAACAATAGAAGTAATTGTGAATGGACTCTTGGCAAAGATTGCATGTTACAAAGTACTATAGATTGTGATTATTGTACGCGCTTATGATAAGTTCGTTCAGTTTGGCTATACACGAACATTAGAATAATCAACAACAGTAAACACCACAAATTTAACAACAGAAAAGGTAACAAACAACATGTTAAAAAGTATACATCTGCATCATATATTTAAAACAAACGACACACACTCTAAGTATCGAATTAAAATATCTGTCACGACTTTAAAAATCATTTACCACTGTTTAGCACACATTACGTAAATAAGGATTGGCGTTCGTTTTATTTAATCAATTTAAAGAATGGTGTAAGTGTAGAAAATTAACATTGATCATGCTAATATGTTTTTATCATACTCACGCCTTTAAGTAGGGATAATGGATTCAATGAATGCCACATTCTGTCGCCTTCTATAATGATGCTGTTGGCTCTACTACATGATACGGATCTAGATCGGCCTGTTTGTACATGGTCAGTCCCTGTTCCTGTACGTAATTTGTCAGATAAGTTATCATGAACTCCCGGTGAATCTTCGTTTGATAATGATTTTTTAAACTGATTATCGCCTGTAACATTTCTGTTAGCGACATCCTCGAGCTCAATGACTACCAGCTCATTTTCATCAGATGGTTGAACGGGCCGCTTTCCGACGTGTAATATTCTGAACACATCATCTTTCCACTGCATCAGCCGCGTACGCAGTCTCGGGTTCATACACAATATCCATATGCTCAAAAGAACAAGTATAACAGCTACACTAGAAATGCATAGGACTAATATATCGACGGCAGCTAGTTTTGGGGTAGTAACTGTTGACAATGTGTCTGGTGTGGAGATGGGTTTATAATCTGAATAGAGACAAAAGCGTAAGCAGCTTTAGAAATTGGAAACACATTAGTTCTTTTACAAAAAATACCATAATATTTAGTAAACACTTAAATAATCATGCCAGTGTTTATCTGGTATTGTCTCACTATTCAAATGACACAATGTATTTTGTAAGTTATACAGTTTGTAAAAAAGAGTTCCTATATAGTCCTAGTTATCCTATGTTTCCCTAAAACACTAATATTAACATATGTCTCTTTAATTCCCTCCCAATATTTCTTCATATGCAATTGTCATACCTTGGCAGTGTGTTCCACATATAGCATACTCGTTTGGCGGGTCACATATAGATGAACAGTCACGGAACATCTGCAACACCTCGTCGTAATACGTGTTTGGGTCAGACACTGCAAACCAAGAAAACATGTCAATATACAATACTAAAAAAAATTCTCTCAATAATTCGTCATTTACTGGTGTAATAGTGGCGCCATCATTGCAGTAAAACACACTCGTACATATAAATCAAAAGCGTTAAAAACTACAGTGTAATACAGGAATGAGGCTCTTTCGATCAGGCAGTTCTCGATCGCAAATTGTTAAGCAGTTAAATATTATCGCTAGTCATCTCATTCTTTAACTCTGCGTCTATCGACTTAGAACATTCACTGTATATGCTACGATATATATACAGCAGGTTTAATAGTTTGCTCAAGAACCGACCCCGACCACGAAATAATTTCTTCGCACTTACATTGTACCAAAGAAATTGACATATTCAAAAGTCCATTAAACCAAAAGTAAGAAACAGTAAATGTGAGTGTATTTATCAAACCTTCTAGTCCTAACAAACTTAGTAATTATTGTAAAAATTAAATCCCAGCTACCAGTTTGCACGTGGTACATGTACTTGTGTTTACCGACCGTTCAGTATTCATTCAAAGCAGCAACGCACTTTGTTAAATCGCTAACTCGCCGGTTCTTCTCTATATATCTTTCTCCTTTGTCATTGTTGAGTTATCTACCCATACTTCCCAAGTATTACTGTTATTCTGAAAGTAGTATTTTATTTATTCACTTATTAATTTATAAAGTCATACTCACTTGTGTTAATTCCGATACCAATTCATGCACGTCCTAGGGCTAACTAAATCACAACAGACACATATCTATCTCAAAAGATTCCTATCCTTTAACACAAACTTAAATAGACTTATAAGGGGTATTTGTTCAGTGGGATACCAATATCAGATTGTTTTGGTAAACCTGATGTGGGTAAACAAGGTGGGTAGTGTCTACAACGGTGACAGGGTGAATAATATGTACAAACTATGGGCTAGATCTTAAGATGTTTAGGCTAAGGTGGAATCGAGGTATATAGTTGTTATATTTACTTTTGATTATAATTAAGGGTATATTTAGGGCATACAATCCGGCGGGTACCTTTTTGTTACCCATGAGCAATTTTCTTATCACCATTTTACTGAGAATGGTGACATTGCTTTTTTTGCTTATATTGTTTCGCCATTAGGATACCGTATTGGTGGTTTTATTTGTCTTTTTGAACCTAAATTTATATATTAGGATACCCAATCGGATGACGACAATCTTTCATAGGGTTCATGCATATAAATGTAGTCCTGTAAACTACGTTACCAAGTATAACTTAATTATGTTACGTTACTCATCACATTTTATATGATTGATATATACTTTATATACATATTTAAATGTAACCTAGTTTATATTGTATTCTTAGTGTGTGAAGATACATATGTACCACATAAGTTGTTATTGCTGATGTTTATATAACATCTAATATATATGTATGTTACATTTATAAAGGTAAAAAGGAATGTAGAGAAAAACGTGTAACATTTCGAAAATACTTCAATTGTTTTAATTCAGTTTTAAATTTACTATAATGAAAGTAATGTCATTCTGTTGTGAAGCTTACTAATCTAAAAGAATAATATCAATGAAAAGATAATTGTAAAATACGTTACTTTAAATATTTGCATTATTTCACGTTACCCAATAGCAGTGTTAATTTATTTTATAAACCTATTCCACAACAATTGAGCATGACATTCAATAAAATCAATGCATACATATATAAAACAACAAGGTACAAATGTAGCTGTATATGTTAACGAGCACTTGTCTAATTAACCCTAGTTCAGCTATTTAGCAAAATATTGTACATGTTACCTTCAACAGAGAAGTCGTCTTACAATAAGGAGATTCTAGGTTAAACGGAGGTATGATAGTACATAATCAATCATTAATCTTCAAATGCTTAATGTTTGGAATAGTAATGCTATTACAAGACAAACAACACATCAAATGTCAGTAAATTAAAAATGAAACTTATTAAATTAAATGTTGTATTAATATCCATTGCCTCTCATAGAACCCTTTAAACACTGAACGAGAAAAAAAGAGCAACGTCCTAAAATTTACTGATGAGCTTGTTTTTTTTCATTTTCGCCGTCAATATTGTAGTGACAGGAACATAACATGGTGTATGATAGCTGTTGGCCTTTACACTTGCGCCTTTGAGATGAACAAGGTACATAACTGTTACATCTTCTTCTCCTTCTTGTTCGCTGTTACACGGTCAGGTCAATCTCAACGATAAACTGCATTGTCAGTCTGAGATTCACGTAATCACCATGTAGTTTCCTATTGAGTGTCGTGTCAGGTATTTTTAAAAAGGGAAACTCATTTTCCGGAGAGAGAGATGACAAAGAAATACTTATACTTCGTTAAACCAATTCGTTTTTGGGCATCATTAAACTTTAATTACACAAAGAACTACATTTAAAGGCGAGCGCAAACTTAAACATGTTGGGTCATCTGTGAGGCAGTCCCTTTAACACACATGAACATGTTAAAGATACGTAGCCATTACAAAGTCGATATATCAAAGGCTGAATTTTATGAGAGAATCGGGTTTCTATATAAACTCAAATTCATAGCTGGAGGAGCTTGTTACTTGAAAAGATATGACATCATTGTAGGCAAATTGCATATTTATAAAACAATTGACATATGTTACCTCAACGTAAGACGCACAGTCTTTGAGAGAAACTCCTAAATACAAATGTTTAGGTATAAGGGTTTATATAATGGATATAACAGTGTAGTTTGCATACAGAACATGTTTACGCCCAATTAACCGGTTCACCGATCGTGTTAATACACCATCTAAGGTGCAGCTGAGTAAGGTAGAACCACGTGCCGACTGTCAGTTTTGACTGGCAACTCTCCGACAAGCGCTTATATACTCAAGTATGACAACACTGTACTTGTGAATGGTTATACGTAAACACCCAATACATCTTGGTCAATGCAAATAATTAAAAGAGATATGTAACAGTCACCGTTGTATGTTTTAAATGTTGTACAGTGTACGTACTTTGTATAGGTTATTGTTCCAAACCAATTCCAGTAGATGATTTATCACTATATGTTCCACTTGACGTTCTCTTAGACACGGTTACACCGGAATCAGCTGAGCTCTGCGTTAGCACGTTTTCACCACACAATGTGTTTCAACAACTGAACCGTAATAATTTCTGATGTGTATGCATACATGAGAAGGTTAACTTTGGGAGAAACAACGATGATTCATGTATATGTAATAGATAGGTTTCCATCAGAATGTTCCCGTATTTGTACCTATTAATTATAGTTGTCACATATTTTAAACTGGTATGATATGGAATAAGAGCTATATATGTATTGTTTTACATTTATATATAAATACATTAAAATGGGATTCCACCAAACAATGTACCCGTATTGAAACCTAGACTTTACTGATCAGCAAAATATGTACACAGGTTGTCACATACTATGATTTGAGTGTAGGAAGCGTAAGATTCTTTTTATCACGTTCCTTTTGACGCGGACGGACAATCGACTAGAACGCGCTCCACTAATATTGAGCGCCTCGGGTCCATATTAAACAGTGTGTGTTTTACAGATATTTGAAATGGCTGTATTACATTCAGTATAGTAAAGATAGACAGGGCACAAGAAAAACTCTTCAGTCAATGTATAAAGCAAACGTCTGGTCAACCAGATACATACAACTATCTCAGTATATAAATAAAGCCAAACCACCGCCTCCTCGATATCCTAGTGGTAGAGTGCTGGCTTCGAGTGCGGGAGGTCCCTGGTTCAATCCCCAGTCAAGGACTGCGTCATACCAAAG
>ENA-OREC01001704-OREC01001704.1-marine-metagenome-genome-assembly--contig:-NODE-1704-length-11427-cov-10.481586_pt1 | contig 11427 bp, 12 predicted proteins | sample MGYA00248626_ERZ508543 | MGnify/ENA primary metagenome ERZ508543 (study PRJEB26211, sample SAMN05518279) | marine metagenome | isolation source: Puget Sound, Washington, USA | host: Bankia setacea... | reverse complement strand
ATGTGTGTAACATAATGTGTGTAACATAATGTGTGTGTAACATAATGTGTGTAACATAATGTGTGTATAAATGTAAAAAAAGGTTAATCAATTTAGTGTACATGTGTGGTGTTTTTTTTGTGTGTAACATTGAAGGTGTTTTCTATAATTTGGATTTTAAATATAGAGTAATAGTTAAATTAAGTTTGGCCTATTAGACCACTTGATAAAGAGACAGACTTACTATTAAGATCATATATTTTTTGTTCGAACCATCTAATTTCATAGTAGTTTAGTTATGCAATAACAGCTAATTCTCTATTAAGACCGCTTTTGTTTATTAGAATCAGATTTGTGCCTTTTGTATGGCGTATCCTTTGTAATTTAACTCAGTGGCTGTTCCAGAATTTTCCAAATTTGTGTGTGGGGGTGGGGGGTGGGGATGGAGGGCACAACTAATTATAAACATATAAAAACCTTATTTGAATTCATTATTGTAATCATATAATGACATGGAATTAACATTTGTCGTCACTGTCAAGAATATGCCTCACAACTCACGTGATTATGTTTATATGGATGTACATTTCAGTTTGACCCTATCTCACAGTATGAAGACTCTGTGGCCAACCATTTGTCCAAGATCCTTCATTCAGAGGACCATTCAACAGTTATATCTTCAGCAAAGTATGTACAGGCTCACTGAGCTTCTAATGGTTGTAGTTGTGTATTAGCTGGTGGGCAGAAATAGGACAGTAAATGCTGGCAATATAATCTGTAGTGTTTCACCTGTTTCATTAAAGATTCTCCGCATATTTTTCATTTTCACCCTTGACACATGTTACTGAATTTTGGTCGTCTGTAGAAACCACTATTAAAAAAAGCTTTGGTTTATAGACAATAGAATAATCTCCACCGTGGTACAAACATTTCTATCAAATTGGGAATAGAAACATATGTGTGCACTTTTTTCTTGAGTTTGAGTATATATTTAATTTTCTAGTTATTTATACAAATCGCTGTTGTACAGTAAAATTCCGCTTAACAACCGGTGCGATAATACGACCATCCGCAAATTACGAACAGTTTTTCCTGGTCCCGAGTGTTCTCCTATATAAATCAATGGTTGTGGGTCCTGATAATGCGACCGTCCCGCTATTACGTAGTACGACCACTATTTCCGTATATTTGTTTATGTGGTATTTGTGGGTTACAGAGTGCTGTGTGAGACAGTCAAGGACTTTGTAGCTAAGGTTGGCCAAGCACACAAGGAAGAGGCAGATGACTGTGATATGTCTGATAAGGTAAGGGGATCATGTTACAAACAGGCTTACGCTCATTGGATATTCTACCGTATTCAATTTATAATGTTTCTTTTATATTGGAGATTTGAGACAAGATGTGCGACTATCAATGAACGTTTATGAAATGTCCACAAATTTGTCTTGTTTTTTTTATCGCTAAAATCACAACTTCTTGGCCAAGAAAAGTAGATCATTTCACTGGAGAGTAATGTTGAAACATCTAATACTGGTGTGGGACATCATATATGAAACTAGTATTATCACTAACAATCAAGTTTTTCCATCATGGTTCACATGTTAAAATGCCGCATGGTTGATCAGATATTAACAGAAGCTGTCAGTTTGATTAGGATTGGTTTTCGTGATATAAAATTTTGTCTCAGTTTAATAAATGGTTGAAGTAGGAGATGAACTTTGAAACTCCCAAAGTTGAATTTTAAACTTATCTTATTATAACAAAATAGGTAAAAACGTTAAAGGGTTCTATCTGCTTCTGTATACAATAGCATTTAGCACCTATTTGCTTCCACAATCAAACTGAAATAAATTAGTATAAACTGAACAACATGAAAGGCTGCAGGAAGTATGCATATTTTATTTGAATGTTCAACTATACGAGGACATATTCTTGAATCTGTTATTTACATTGAGCACTGTATTTTGTGATTTTTGTTTTTCAGTTGTATCACGTTTCTATAATTCGACTACATGTTTCATTTCATGTATATTTGTATAATATTTTGGTGTTCATGTTAACAAAATTGTCTCGTTCAAGTAAACCACGAAAAATATGATTGCACAGTAAATGAAATACAACCAAATGAAATGTGTATTTTGTGTTGACTTTGATTTGTTTGTTTACAGTGTGCCATTTTAAACGAGAAGTTGGAAAGTTTGCTCAAAACTCTGAACGAGGAAGCAGAAGCCTCATCACAGGTAATGTACAAACCAAGTTTATGAGTTTGGGGAGGGGGGGAGTGTGTGTGGGGTTATATAGAAATTCCTTGTCTGTCCAAATGTCTCATAAATACAACTCCTCCTTAATGAATGAACCAATTATGATGAACTTTACACAATCGAAGCATACAACCTGAGGATGTGCATTAAGGAAAATATCTCAATGGAGATAATTAGTACCGTAGTACTAATACAGGACTGGCGTATCCTTTGTAATTTAACTCAGTGGCTGTTCCAGAAATTTCCAAATATGTAGGTCGGGGGGGGGTACAACTAATTATAAACATATAAAAAACATATTTGAATTAATTCATTATTGTAATCATATTATGACATGGAATTAACATTTGTCGTCACTGTCAAGAATGTATGGCAGCTTCAACCGTCTTGGCTGCATCCTTGCAAAGTTTGTGACCAGGGGCGTAGCGTGGGCAAAATAAATTTTACTCGAAATAGGAAAATGGTCGGGTTGTGGGTCACCAATCATAATTGTATTTTAATATTTGAATTTAAAACGACTACAGTAATTTCTACTCATGGAAAACTCTATAGTTATTTATTTTCTTGCCTTATTTCAGCTGGTCTGTGATGAATCTGTAGATCGTAATGAAACTGAAAGCTTTACACCAGGCACCTCCAACCAGGAAACGATGGTAACCAATGACAATAGTAACAATCGCAGTGTTGCTAGGGAGATGAATCCTTCTGTTGCCACGGCTAAAACACCAATGTTTAACATAAACGACAATCGTAATGAATCTGTCTCTATAAACATGGTACAAGACATAGTTGCAGGTGAAAGTGTCTCATACTCCAAGTTTACTAGGAACAATTCTAACCCACGTCTCGTTGCCATGGAAACAAGATCTAAAACCATCACTAGGGAAGCTGGAAGCCGTTACCGTGACAACCTAGATAAAGGTGGGGAGAGTGGGTTCACAAGGACAGAACAGAGAGACAGAAGACAGGGGCAAATGTCGTCTACAATGAAATCCAAACCTGTAAGTTGTCATCAGGGAATCGTTGTACTTCTGTAGAACCTAGACCAACTCACACACTAAAGAGAACCTAGACCAACTCACGCACTAAAGGCCTGTTTAAAATCTTAAGCCCTTTATCTAATTTGAAAGATTTTTAGTCTTCAGATATATCTTATTCAAGTATTTTTTGTTGGGAGGGAAAAAGCTTTGTTTTTCAGGCTTCAGGTAAATGTTCTCATAGTTGTGAAAGCTATATTTTTTTTTAGGCAGGGACGAATCAGATATTTCAGAGCTAATAAGATTTAAAAAAATTATGTGAGTTTATGTTTTTGGTTTATTTATTGTTAGTATAGTGGCATGTAAGGTTAACATTTCATACATACTCGTATGTTTACAAACTATCAATATACCCAACCTACTGTAGGCTTATTAGTCACTGGTTTTGTACAGCAAACCATTTTTTAATTAAAGTGAACATACATATTACAAATATATACACCATGTGACAATACCGTATAAACCCTAACACACAAAACGAAATCAAGTCATTAGAAAAGTTTTTTTTTTAAATTTAAACATGATGTTTGAGAGAAACCTCTATGTGTTTTGCCAGTACTATAATAGTATTACATGAAGAAAATAGAAAATTCATTTTGTCAGTAAAAATTGCCTCATCTATGTTAGTAAAACAGTACCCTGAGCATTTTTAGTCATGCAACAACATTCTTACCAATGGTATTTTGAGTATTGATCTATCAATTAACATGATGCCACATGAAGATCGTTCCGCCCTCTGACACTTGCCTGCTTTGTATAACAAGAGAAACTATTGTATCCACGTCCATGTGTATTTGTTTGTCCGAGTCCAAGTTCACCTTTTCATTGGTTCAGCCGTTATGCATATTTAAAACTGGGCGCTTCGGCGTCATGTCAATTAACCTTTGTGATGGGTATCATAGTCATGTATGTACACAAAATGTTGAGTCTTACCAATGGACATTTGTCATGTGTGGTCTCTTATTAGAATTAACACTGTTGTACAAAGTATCATTGGTTAAAGGTAAAAATGATTACCTTTTTTTCATAATTACAATTACAACTCAAGGCATGAGAATTCACTGGTCCTATAATCTTGATGAGTGGTTTCGGTTGCAGGACAAGTGGAAATTTGTCTTGCCTTGATATATAAGTACAACTGTCTTGCCTTGATATATAAGTACAACTGTCTTGCCTTGATATATAAGTACAACTGTTACAAATCATCAGTCTTATATAGTATAAAACATTCAATCAGCACATAAACTCTGAATCATGGAAAAAGTTCTGATATTACAAACATTTTAGAGCGTACGGTTTTGGAGTTTTTGATAAAATTCTTAAAAGTCTATTTCTAATTTTGTTTCTTTCTTGAATAATTTGAAATCAGGACTGTTTTAGTCATTTCGGAAAATTATCGCATAAAATATAAACAAAACAAAGTATGAAGAAAATCATACGTAAATGCCAAATTAGGAACAAAGTGCAAGGTTTTTTAAGAGGGAGTCACCTTTAAAAATAATTTAGATATACGTACATAAGAAGAACAACAAAATGTACTTGAAATGTCGACACTAGTAATATGTTTATGAGGAATACACAAAAATATACTTGGATAATGTTGACTCTAATTATACGTACATAGGGAGGACAAAAAGTATTTTATGATTTTGACTGAATCACTACTGTATATTTTATCTTCACATACTGATTCACTGGTGTATATTTTATCTCCACAGACTGATTCACTGGTGTATATTTTATCTTCACAGACTGATTCACTGGTGTATATTTTATCTTCACAGACTGATTCACTGGTGTATTTTTTATCTTCACAGACTGATTCACTGGTGTATATTTTATCTTCACAGACTGATTCACTAGTGTATATTTTATCTCCACAAACTAAATCACTGGTGTATATTTTATCTTCACAGACTGATACACTGGTGTATATTTTATCTTCACAGACTGATTCACTGGTGTATATTTTATCTTCACAGACCGATTCACTGGTGTATATTTTATCTTCACAGACTGATTCACTGGTGTATATTTTATCTTCACAGACTGATTCACTGGTGTATATTTTATCTTCATAGTCTGATTCACTGGTGTATATTTTATCTTCACAGACTATCTTCAAGCCTCGGGATGCATTGATGTCTCGAGCAAACAGTCTGAAGAAAGCTATCAGGCAGATTATTGAACACACAGAAAGAGGTAAATATGAGTTCTGCTAATAAGACCACCCCTGGGACTGACAATATGTGGTCTAAATAGTGAGATGGTCTTATTGCAAGATCCTAATACTCTTAATAGCGAGATCCTAATAGTCTTAATAGCGAGATCCTAATAGTCTTAATAGCGAGTTGGTCTTAATGAAAGATCCTAATACTCTTTTAGCGAGATCCTAATAGTCTTAATAGCGAGATCCTAATAGTCTTAATAGCGAGATCCTAATAGTCTTAATAGCGAGATCCTAATAGTCTTAATAGCAAGATCCTAATAGTCTTTATAGCGAGATCCTAATAGTCTTAATAGCAAGATCCTAATAGTCTTTATAGCAAGATCCTAATAGTCTTTATAGCGAGATCTTAATAGTGAGGTGTTAATAGCGAGATCCTAATAGTCTTTATAGCGAGATCTTGATAGTGAGGTGTTAATAGTGAGATCCTAATAGTCTTTATAGCGAGATCCAAATAGTCTTAATAGCGAGATACTAATTTTCCTAATAGCCAGATCCTAATATTTTTAATAGTGAGATCTTAACAGCGCGATCCAAATAGTCTTAATAGTGAGATCCTAATAGTATTAACAGTGAGATCCTAATAGTCTTAATAGCGCTATCCTAATACTCTCAATAGCGAGATCCTAATAGTCTTTATAGCGAGATTGTCATAGTCCTAATAGCCAAACCCTAATAGTCTTTATAGCGAGATCTTAATAGTGAGGAGTTAATAGCAAGATCCTAATAGTCTTACTAGCCAAACCCTAATAGTCTTTATAGCGAGATCCAAATAGTCTTAGTAGCGAGATCTTAATAGTGAGGAGTTAATAGCAAGATCCTAATAGTCTTAATAGCGCGATCCAAATAGTCTTAGTAGCGAGATCTTAATAGTGAGGAGTTAATAGCAAGATCCTAATAGTCTTAAAAGCCAGATCCTAATAGTCTTAAAAGCCAGATCCTAATAGTTTTAATAGCCAGATCCTAATAGTTTTAATAGCCAGATCCTACTACAATATAGTGAGATGATTCAAATAGAAAATAGGCGGTTTTTGTATAGGACTGGTCCTAGCGGAACTGTATTAATCACATCAGTTTCTCTAGGTTATACTCCTGATAGTGAGTTTAGAAGGAGCTGTCTTACTTTTGTATAGCTTTAATTCCTCTCATGTACTACTAGTTCAAGCCAATGCATGAAAGATGTATTGGCTCACAAGGGTTGAACAATTCTTGTAGGTCAAAAACATGTATAAACGATAGTTTCTCATAATAACAATTTACAAAATGATGATTCCGAAACGAAAATTTAACTTACTGTATGTGTCAGTGAGGTTAAAACTTGGCATTTTTGTGTCTATTTGTTTAATAAAAAATGGTCCTCACTTATGTTTTAGCGTGCTCTATCAACTGGTATGTAAAAAAAACCTAGACATTCTCTAAGCATTTATCAATCACTTACACAATTTTACTTAAATATGATATAATTCAAAATTGATATTTGAACTATTCAAGATAACAATGACCATGACAGTAATTTAATTTAATTTATTTCATTGTTTCAGCTGTTGATGAACAAAACGCACAGACGATTGAACAGTCACGATTGTTACGGGGGGCATCAGGCAGTTCAGGTGACCTTGTGCAACCCTTTAACAGCAACCAGTACTGTCTTCAGGCCGGTAGTCCCAACTCTCGCTCGGCTCCCAGCTTCTCTGTGTTTACCTCAGACGTCGGCCAGAAACCACCACCACTGTTAATGATGAAGCTTGGTAAAGATTCATTTACTTACATCTACCAGCTTGGTAGAGATTCATTTACTTTAATTACATCTACATCAAATTTCGTATAGTTTTTTAAATTGTTTCTTTTAGCACTAAAACTCTTGAAAGCACTTATAACTTTTGAACATGTGTTGGCACTCTTTTGTTATTGTTATTTAGCCAGCCTTTTTCATCCAGGAAAAGTAGTACCTCACAAATTGTATTGATTTTTTATCACATGACTTAACTTGTTTGCAATGTAATATCCATAATGATTTCTTTCAACATACTGGCTTTAATAAAACTTGGGTGTGTAATGCAAGAAACCAGTGCAAAGTGAGTCCATCTGGTGGTCTTTTGATTGAAAGAATCTAACATTCATTGTCATTTTCATACAACTTTTTATGAAACTCTTTCGGGAGATGTTGTAAAGCTTGCAAAAGGCTCACATAATAATGTTTCTGAACTCTTTTCATTAAATGTTGTGTTAAATGACAATGTAATTTCCCATATCATAGTAAACGACAAGGCATGTAATATCTCTATAATCTAGGCTGATTAAAGTTCTGAAAAAGGTTCCCATATCAAACTTTGAACATTGTAGAAGAATTTGGTAGAATTTAAGTCCGCTTTGTACATGTATAGGAAGGTTTTTGAAAAAAGAAGTACTTTTTTAGGAAAAATATGCATGCTTTAGATGAATTGTAAAAAGAGCTGAGATACTCATACAGATGGTACCACCTCCTCGATAGCCTAGTGGTAGAGTGCTGGCATCGAGTGCGGGATGTACCGGGTTCAATCCCCAGTCAACGACCACGTCATACCAAAGACGTTATAAAAATGGTACCAGTAGTACCCTTGTTTAGCACTGAATATTTAAAAAGGGAAATACTGGCTAAGATAGTTAACAAAAATGTAATGGATAAAATCTGGGATAGAAATCCTTCGAAGTCGGATGTCATTGGCCGTTGTGGCGAAGATGAAAAAACGAAAGATCACGCAGAACTGACAAATGTCGAACACTAAAAAAAAATACAGATGGTAAACTTCCAATAAAATTTAAGCCGGATTTGTACATTTGTATTAAAATTTCTGCAAAGTGAAATATTTTACTCAAAAACTTGTATTCTGTGAAACAAATAAGCATGAATTTATCATTTTGATTGACTACAGATGGCTCATGTTCACCGTCGTCATCGTCCTCCCGTCGTATCAGCAGTATGTCAATGTTTAACAAGTCTGCAAGTGTGGGTTCTAACCTAGACAGTCCTGATCCTACAACATCCAAGGAGAACATTCCAGCCACCAGGGCCATGTCAGGATTCCCTTTTGCTAACTACCCAATTATACCCAGTATGTTGATATTTTGACAAGGATTATCATTAAGAACTACTATTTTCAATGGCATTTGGTTTTAAATAACTGATTGTTTAGTATGATAATTCACATCAAATATTGGAATTATGAGACTGAACATTGAGATAGCCTTATATTGCACTAGTGATTAACTAAATGTTTTTTAAGTTATAAATGCAAAGAAGAAAATTTACATCAGTATTTGTTGTTTGAGCCAAACCTGAGGTAGTCTTTTCTCAGCCAAACCTAAGGTAATCTTTTTCTCAGCCAAACTTAAGGAAATCTTTTCTCAGTCAAACCTGAGGTAGTCTTTTCTCAGCCAAACCTGAGGTAGTCTTTTCTCAGCCAAACCTAAGGTAGTCTTTTCTCAGCCAAACCTAAGGTAATCTTTTTCTCAGCCAAACTTAAGGAAATCTTTTCTCAGTCAAACCTAAGGTAGTCTTTTCTCAGCCAAACCTAAGGTAGTCTTTTCTCAGCCAAACCTAAGGTAATCTTTTCTCAGCCAAACCTAAGGTAGTCTTTTCTCAGTCTAATTTAAAAGAACATTTGACTTTGACTGACCAATGGTAAATCAGATGTATTAGAAGAACATATATGAGGATTTGTTTTATAAATTGGCTCTGTGTTTTAACAATTGCAAACAATAAAGGTAACAAAGTTAAAAACAAATGAATGTTGATCAAATGTCACCCTGTTGGACAATTGAAAATCAGGTTTAAATAAAGCTTAAACAAGTTAATGTTGATATTTCAGGTTTGAGTAGTTCTATAGCAGGGAAGCTGGCAGGTGGAAGTTTCATCAGTAAAGTACTGCTGGCCAATGCTGATGCTCTGTGTGCTGCTGCCTCTCCACTGTTGGAGGAAGATATACCACTGTAAGTTACTTATGGATCATTGCTCTACAATAATCACGTTTTTTAGCCGGATTTTTCAAAGAAAATTTCTGCTTATAGATTGGTGAAACTGTACGGGTGGGCGGGCAGGCGACGTTAACAATTTGCGTTAAAGTTTCTTTTTCCTCTAATAACTTTTTCATTAGTCAACCTATTTGCAGGGGTGAGAGTGGGGGGGTATGGGGGGCCCTTTCCGCCTGCTCCCGCTCGTGGATAGAACCACAGCCTGTTACATCAATCGGAACTGCCACGGGTAATTCCGTACTCGTACGAGACTGCATATTCATGTCTGAGGAGTTCTGATTGGACAGCGTATCTCAATCTTCATTACGTCATTAATCGATCAACTGCGATGATAAATCAACAGCTCAACTGTGTAATCCACAGCTAGGGGTCATGTCTTGGGCCCACTTTCTGTGATATTTTATCACATGAATATTTGAGCTTTTTTAAATGATCATGGTAAACATTTTTATTTGAAACTTTCATTCCCAAATTATGTCTCGCAAAACCTCAAGATTAATGTATGTTTCCATATGTCTCACACTCAATGTTGCTTAGGCCAAGACCTTTTCACCACCATGTAGCATTGTGACCTTGACCTTCAGATGACCTTGATATTCAACATTGTTCTTTAACAATTTGTGTTAATAGGTTTTGGTGGTATATAGGACCATTCACTTCCTTCCACTGTCCATATATCTTACAGTATAGTAAGGTTGTGCATGAAGGAAATTAAGTGTATACCATGAAAGTATTGTTGTTTTTTTACAGCGAGGAGTATACAGAGAAGTGTGTGATGAACAACTATCTGGGTATTGGACTGGATGCCAAGATCACCCTGGACTTTCAGAACAAACGCGAGGAACACCCAGAGAAATGCAGGTACGTGTAGTTAAGAGATGTATGAACTTGAGTGTTCTAAGTGCTATTGAATAAAGATCTCAAGTCAGATAGAACCCATTTGCAATCAACCCTCTAGTTAGGATAATGGCTGTTAGCAGTTCCATTTAAATCATTTGTAACTTTGTTCTGAAATATAATGGCTTCTGCTTCATCTGATTACACTTGTGTTATAACCATGCAGCAAATTTTGAACCAAATTATTCAATCTAGCCACGTTTTACTCTTATAAATGTGTTTCTCATATTGTCTTATGTCCTTCATACATACAGAAAATAAGTTTATCAGAGAGAAAAGTTACGATAATACCCCTGTGATTTTCTATTGATGTCATTGTAAAACTGCTGCTTTACAATTTGTGTTTGTAAGAGTATTAAGCAGCCTTTTATCATTATAGGTTCATTACATATAATGTGTTAATTGGCTTTATACTCTATGCCAAGAACCAATATACCAAACCAATGATTTTGTGACCATTCAAACCTTCCTAGAACTAAAGACTTTATGATATGACCCTCTTTGTTAGCCTGAATCTTTGAAGAAAATTTCTGCTTATAGATTGGTGAAACCCGGCCGGGAGGGCAGGAGATCGCCCAGCGTAGTTAACAATTTGCGTTAAAGTTTCCCTTTCCTCTAATAACTTTTTCATTAATCAACTGATTTACTTCATACTCACACACATTGTTGCTTAGGTCAAAACCTTTTCACAAATGCAGCATTATGGCCTTGACCTTCAGATGACCTTGACATTTAACATTGTTCTTTAACAACTTTATCATTTTACATTAAAGTTTTGGATTTCTGTAATAAGTTTGTCATTAGTCAATGGATTTACTTCATCCTTTCACACAATGTTGCTTAGGTCAAGACCGAAATCCTTAGGAACAGAAACATTTTTTTGGTCCTGACATGTACATTTTCAACAAGAATAAAAATCTCACTCAACCGAAAAGCTGAATAAACTGATCATTTCAGCTGGTCCCAAGGGTATTTGGTTTGGTAGGGTTTGCATTGTACTAAGAAACATTCATTT
>ENA-OREC01001703-OREC01001703.1-marine-metagenome-genome-assembly--contig:-NODE-1703-length-11427-cov-13.037093_pt1 | contig 11427 bp, 11 predicted proteins | sample MGYA00248626_ERZ508543 | MGnify/ENA primary metagenome ERZ508543 (study PRJEB26211, sample SAMN05518279) | marine metagenome | isolation source: Puget Sound, Washington, USA | host: Bankia setacea... | reverse complement strand
TTGTTAGATTTATTATATGTGGATGTTTGTTCTTGTATCATCAGTTATTGAACTAGGGCTTGTGGTTTATGATAAGTGTGTCTATTATGTTTCAGGGTTTATGATAAGTGTGTCTATTATGTTTCAGTTATAACCTTGACAAGATAATCTCAATATCAGAATTAGACTACTTATCAAGCAGTGTTATTGAATATGTAAATGATGTCTATTATAATTTCATAGTGTTGTATACCATGATTACCTGATTACCTTTAATTCCCGGGGGTATTCTATTCAAGCTCAATCCTAACTAATTGACAACGATCATATCTATCTTTTTAGACCTGTTTCTTCAATTAAAGATGCAAACTATATTACATGTCTAATAAAACATACCTGCATAATTTGTGATGAAGAGGTATTGTATTACATGGTTTCTAAGATTGATTATTCATTAGCATACTTAATGAACTGGTAAGGCTCAAGAAACACAAGGACAATTTACGCAGTTTGAAAAAAAATATCACGTGTTCTGCTTCCAACCTCTGTCATTAGCGAAAGAGAAATAACCCTGAATTGATGACTATGCTTGGCCTTGATGTTAATTGAATATCATTTAAAGCAAGATTATCCTTTTTGTATATATATATAAACGTAACTTATCAGTAAGTACTGTCGTTTTAGAAAATATGTATTGTTAATGGATATTAGCTGGAAAAACTGTCAGCTGTATATATATATTTATATATGGATGCGAACAAATGTTGTGCAAATGCGTAATAGTGTCCTTTTGAAATTGAAATATACGTCTAAACACGTAAATGATGTATTTGTGTAAACCTTACCATTGTCTTTTAAATATACAGCTTTATGTGTTTAGTCGAGTGACCAAACACTTAATCGAAATTTTATTCGTAGAGGACTTCTTGGGTATTCGTTAATTTAAATGCTACCACTGTTAACATTGGTGGCAACACTGTGACCTCTTGGTTATGTTTCAAACGAATACATACATACATACTGAATCTCAAGTCATTTCACGGGTTTGTGTTATGCAATGAAACATTTACTTTGACATGTTACGTATGTTTGTCTAAATGTGGGTTTCTTTAACAATAGAGACTACACATCATATTTACAATACATTTTTTCCATATTCATCTATTTCTTCGATATATGGTATTCTGCTAGTTTGATCATACTTGCAATGAGCAAACAAAAATGGGCTCTTTAAATACCTTGAGACTAACCGATTATTACCGCGAATAGGTGGTTTAAAGTGAACAGGTCATTATTCCGAGTAGTCTTTATAATGTTTAGAGAAGTATTACTTAACGAGATAGCAACTGCCACTTTAACATTACGTAAATGGGTGTGTCGTGAAGATAAACATGTACAATAAAAGTGGGTTATCTTTTCAGAGTACAACAATATATGGCGAGACAGAGGCCAGGATTGTCGAGTACGATTAAAACGTCTCAAAGATGACATCATGAACAAAACCGACCCCTCAAATGTGATAACTATAACTTACCCAGCTGGCGAAAACGAAGACATTGACATTAAGGAAAGAGACGCCTATTTGGAAAACTTTATAGGTGCAGTTGTGCATAGAATAACGCAGTTGATAGACAAAAACATAGAACAGTACAAGTCGTTCGCAGACATCAGCAGGGATCATTTTGATTGCAAGGAGGCTGTGAGACATTTGCAACATTGCCAAACATTGTTCAAGGCCTCATCTGGCGTGGTGTATGACCAGTATATCTCAAAAGTTCAAGGTCATCTGATAACTGGCTCAAGGTCGGAACATCAGCTGTGTATTATTAAAGGTCCCGAGGGTTGTGGCAAGAGTTCTATTATGGCCAAAGCGTGTTTTAGGGCCAGGGAACTGTTTGGTAAAGATGCGATTATAGTACCTGTCTTCATTGGTCTTACGGAACGGTCTTTGCTCGCTGAGGACGTGTTTCGGACCATTAACTGGCAAATTGAATACTTGTTTAAACAGGAAATAAACATAGCAACAATGACGTTAAAGAAATTATGCAACTATTTTCGCGAATTGACAAATAAAGTATCAAAAAGTCCGAGGCATCTGTTGATATTCATAGACGGGATAGAGAAAATGCAATTGTATCATAACCCAGAGGATCAGAACTTTGATGCAGTGGACTGGTTAGCTATGAAGTTTCCCGCCAAGTTCCATGTGATCGTAACATGTAGTTCAACCGATACTTCTGCCATATTGAACAGACTAGAAAGCAAACTATTACAACAGGATGCGTGTTTTGAAGTTACTACAATGTCAGATGAGGATCAACTCACTATTCTAAACCAAATGTTGTTGCAGGGTCGAAGAAAGCTCACAGACCAACAACAAAAAGCGGTGTTGTCTTCGTTTGCGACAGAAGGTAACCCGCAAGTGATAATGTACAATTCCAATAAAAGTTGTCAGTGGCATTCAACACTTGACCCTGACTCTTTGCATGACCTCTTACCAACCACTCTAGATGCTTTAATTGACGATATACTCACCAAGCTTGAAACAGCCGTTGGCAAAACCATATCAAAACACGTGTGTATATATTTGGCGTTAGCTAGATATGGACTGACTGAAGTTGAAATCTGTGATACACTTTCTTCTAACGACGATGTTCTTCTAGAAGCACACCTTGATACAAAACCAGACGTGTTTCGTTTCCCGTGTATTAAATGGTGCCAACTTATGGAAATATTAAGTAAGTATTCAATGTCCAACCTTATAGAGATGTAAACATTTCTGTCTTTAGAAAATATTAGAATTCTTTATAAACTACCAAGAACCGTTGTTGTTGTTGTTGTTGTTATTGTTGTTGTTGTTGTTGTTGTTGTTTCAGTCCGACCGTAATTGTGTTGTGCTGATGAACACTATACAGTGTCAAATTAAGTTAAAAGTGACAAAGAAAAGGGTAAACATAACTTTCTGAAAACAAATGACAGTATGTACGTGACAAGTAGCATTATTGTTTTCTACTTTGTATATCTAAAGTTACAAACACACACGTCATAGTTTAAGACATTAACATCACAAACAAGTTATTTACAGCTCATGAATGTGTGATGTATGGTGTGTGGTGTGTATGTTTACTATTAACGTAGACTAATCGAGTTTCAAGTTACTTCATCAGTAATTCCAGAAGAAAACACAGAGAACATAAGTGCAAAGTCTAATGATTGTTAAACATGCTCTATAATTAGACATGTTCTAATTATAGTCTTAATGGAAGTATAGTCGATCGACATGTATTTCAAATGTAAGCACCCTCGAGAAATAACCTCCAAACCAACAACAAGTGATATTGTGTTCTATTGCATTACACACGTAACGATGCATCGTGTCCTACTTTAGTGACAAGACGCGATTGCTAAGAAGTTTAATTATATATAATGTTCTCTTAGATCGATATCAGTTGAACATATCGATCTACATGTATGTAATTAGGGAGAAGTTGCAACCATTCTGTTTCTCAGTCTCAACTTATTGTAACATGACGTCGTCATCACACATTATGATTTACAAGCGTCGTTATGTTTGACTGTAAATGAGTCACCTAACTACATGTTTTACACTGTTAACATTACATCGCTATTGTATTTAACCCATATTCGAACTATATAAGCCTTTTAAAAAGCACTATCTAAACTGTGTGTGTTTCTATTATTAGAACCTCTTATCAGCAGACGATACGTTGGTGAGAAATCCTTACTCACGTGGGCTAACAGACGCTGCGTTAACGCCGTACGTCAGCGCTACCTCGTGCCTATTGAACTCGGTCCCAAAGCTCACGGGGAGTTAGCCAACTTGTTCCTGGAAGATTGGAACACTAAGAATCCTTTTGATCCGCCCAAAGAGTTCGACGACTTTGCGGTAGAGATTGATCGTCTCTCAAGTCCTCAGCCTCTTGTATATAATGACGTCATGTACAACAAAAGGAAAGTACACGAGCTATGGTTCCATCTATTGAAATCAGGTATATATATGTACATGTTACACTTAATAAATCGATAATAGACACAACATCGGAAGAGTTTAAGTACATAGATTGGTCTAGCTACAATAGAGTGTTCGATATCAATATGAGTTAATACAACTTAGTGCTATATAAAGAGTCGATACCCAGATAAATCATAAATATAGAATAGTCGTGTCGTGTCGATGAATTAGCAGTGATGTTTCCTAGAATATTTCTACCTTACAATAGGAGAAGTGAACATCATGTGTCGACTACCGGTATATTGCGAACAAGATGTTATCGTTTTTATTATGTCAGGTCACCTACAGACTATAGTGAAAGTCAATGCCCTGGTGTATGTTCACGTAGTTATCGCGAGATCTGACAACAATTCAATGAAACTATTTCTGTCATTTGACAAAATAGTCAGACAAAACATTAATCAAGCGTCCAGTAAGTCACTTAACTTGATGTGTAGTATTGCTTGATTTATATGTTATGCGGCAGTATATAGTGTAAAACGTGTCAATCCTCGTGATGTCATATCTTACTGACACTTTAGTATGTGATATATACACATTACAAAGTGAGTTCTCTCTAAAACGTATTCTACGAAAGAAGCTCTCCGTTGTAAACAACATATTGATGAGAGCATGTACCGATCCTTTGTTAAAACATGTTTACAAAAGAACATCCGTTTGATGGACGTAATGCTCACAAATGGGCTAAATGGTCTTTGTATAGCATACACTATTTATAATTCCCGTATCAACACGAGTTGTCAGACTATTTTCATCCTGGAAAACTTGTGTTCATCTAGTGTTAACTACATGTTGAGATTTTTCCATACTATTAACTCACTAGTAAGTCAAAGACATACACATGTACCTCACAGTGCCTCATGAGAATATTTGGTTCAGATCACATTAATCACGTGCTAGTAATCTCAATCATTACTTTCACTTGTTATAAACAGCTTAATATAGACCCTGTATAAATACAGTCACTTTTAAAATACTGACGCAGACGAGATTCTGAGAACTACTATATATATCGTTTTCAATTTTAGGAGTATTAAATGTATGCAGTTTCGATTACCTGCTCCTATTTTGTATACCTTCATTTACATTGACTCTGCGATGCTTGGTGTCAATCCACCATATTTGTCCACATGTCAAAGTAACCCTACTCAATATACTTTACGTAGACAAACACACATACAAGTATGTGTATACTTAATTGTATTCAATAACTTATCATATGATGCAACGTAGCTAACAATACAAACATGTAGGAAACATGTGAACGACACACGTTGAAACTAGATACACGTACAGGTAGAAACACAAAGATACGAGGGTTAAAGAAAGCTTTCAACGAGTATATACATGTGAACAACGTAATTGCCATACATAAACCTATATCCACCCATATCATTACCAAGCATTCTACGTGTACATGTCAGAATATAAGGACACACATCTGCAATTTCGGGTACTATTCAGCCATGCGTGGTGCAGACGACATTTGAAAAGTGATGGTTTGACCTTTATTTATGTAAACCTTCCAACATACTACTTCTTCTGTCTTTGTAAACGTGGACTAGTATCTTCTCGTTATAGGTGACATTAACAGATTCAAAGAACACACCTTCTGTAACTTCGAGTATCTATTGGCAATGCTTGATGCAGACGACATTCGAAGGGTGATGTTTAACCTAGATTTAGTTAAGTCTTCATTAGTGGATGAGGACATACACATACTGGATCTGGCCTTGCAATCAGCTGTCATCTCCCTGGCTACATCCACGTTACAGCTCGCAAATGAACTGATCGGCAGGTTACGCCAGATACGAGGTAAAGACAACGTATTACAGAGAGTAGTACAGGGCTGAAGAGTTGGATTACTTACGTATTAGTTTTTGTTCCCCCTGTTAAAAACAAGGTTAATCGAGCTCCATTCACATTAGCCTCTATCAGACAGTACTCTTTGAGTGTTGTCTTTTAGAGAAATAATACACGAACAACATTTCAATTTTTCTACTATTGTTGAGTCATGAAACAACGTCAAAAACGTACTACCATAATTATCTTACGTGTGAGGTTTTGTGAAGAAGGCAAACATATGGGATCGAAACCATAGTGATCGTTCAGCTACATGTATATGTTTTCTCCTATAGACTTCTTCCAGCCACATATAGAGCGTATGGTGATGCAGTGTATGGAATGGTGCGATAACTACACTAGTCCCCTCCTTGTACCACTGACCACGTGGCTGGACAACGTCCACGTCCCATTGGTAACCTCTATGTCACATGACTCCGAGATCAGAAGCGCCGCCCTCATGCCAAATGGTCAACACGTGATCTTGGCGACGGATACTGTGATATCTATGTACCACTTGGCCACCAGACGACATGTGAAATCATTCCGAGGTATTACAAATAAACGTTTTGTATAAACTCTCAATGGATGAACATAGAACATTTAGGTTACAATAGACATATCAGACCTCTGATATTTGCATATATTCCACAATGTAGCTTATCACAAAGTTGTTAAATCAATTCTGGGGAAATCAGACTCGGTGTGGATGTATGCAATCTAGTGTACAAACACTGCGTATCACTGTCTCTGATGCAGCTTCAACAGATAGTATTATTAAAATATACTAAATTCCAAAAGAAACTACATGGACATAGAACACACTTTTGGTACCAACATGTTTGGAAGACATTAACTTCCGGAAAACATCTTTTCATAAGCTACGTCGTATGTGGGACCTAATTGAAAAAAATGCATGTGCTGTTATTCTTGATGAAATGTTTTTTTGCAACCACATCTCCAAAGTCGTTAATAACGGTTGTGAGCAGCTTTCCTTTGATGTAGGGTGAAAACTTAAGACCGCATGGACCTGGGATAACGCCTGATTACGTCATTCGGGATAGTGTTCCATTCATGGATAAGGGCGCTATAAGATCACAGACATTGTTAATTCCGTGATTTATCCTCACATTTAGCCCCACCAATGTCAAAACATGCTCATAAAACATCACTATTGGCCACTGGACACGCGTTAAGTGACGATGACGTCGCGCCCAGAGTGACCGGCGGTGACAATTTGCTATATTTAGAACGTGTACAACGTATGGTCGCATTGGTCTGATTGGGACCGGACCGGTACGTTAACGTCTACATACAGATTGCATTGATATGCCACATTCAATCGCCGTAATTTTCGATGTCTTAAAGCGTCGACATCTGTGTGTAAACGTCATTTGCCGATCTTGTCCAACCGTCGTTACTGTGGGCCTACCGGCTCTATGGTGGTCCAAAATGGTACCAGTTACATTATAACGCTGCTGCAGGTTAATGATAGCACGCCTGGTGCAATCTATATGTCTAGTGACGCCAGTGGCTCTGATGCCAGTAGCAAGCAATCGAGGAGATTTAATCCTCTGGTTTTCAGACAGCCTAAGCATGTTGAAATCAGTTTGAGTTAGAAAGTTAAGTGTTTTTTACATCAGCAAGGTGTATATGAAGTCGTTCAGTGGTAAAACGGTTTTCAATATACCGATGCACGAGATTGATGTGCAAACATTGCATAACGATGTCCGGTCGAAATATTCGACACTCTTTGGGTCAAATCGACCTGACATCGACCTAGAAAGTTTCTTTGACATTCAGTATATATACTGTAAACTTAAAAGTAAGACAATGTTGAAACTCGGAAGTACTTACATGATTATTGTTATAAAATGTTGTTATTTGACATTAGTACTGAGGTTGTTTTTGTTTTGTTTTATAATTATGACCCTACTTTCTGTCAAAGTGTACATACTTCTCGTATATTAATGCGTATTGTGTTTTTTTCCACATTATGTGAGAATCTGTGAATTATGTTCACCATAGTTTAAATGTTTATGCATTTATAAATCAAAGTCATAATTTATTCACAATACCAGTTTAGGAATATTTAATAATACAATGTATTTTGTTTAATGTGACTGTGAAAATGTCAGACCTTGGTTCATGTAGTCATGCATACATATAGTATTTATTATAACAATGATGTTCTTATGGCAGTTTGCAAGTATGTCAAACAAGTTGCTTATGTTACATTATATGATAAGTGTAATGTTAGTTACGGTACTCAACTGAAAACACCAACTTACTACATATTCTAGGTCACAATTCGCCAGTTGTATGCATCCACCTCGACCCAGTCAGCAGAACGCTCATTTCCGGTGCAAAAGACAAATCCGTCTGCTTGTGGAATATCGACACAGAAGAGTGTACAAAAACCTATCGGTAATTTGGTGCTAATTTTGTGTTGCATTTTAATCATGTTTGTTCTGGATGATGGATCTATAAACAAGATAGAGACATAGTGTATAATTAATCACAGAAAAGTACATACGACTTTGATTAACCGGTGACGTCAATGATCGGACTTTTGTAACGAGACTAATTTAAATATGTAACATACTGATTATAAACACACATCTTAATTGCAATGTTGCTTTACCCACTTGCCTTACTAATGTTGTGTCTTTCTTCTAAGAGATTTCCAAGAATATGTGACTTGTATCACGTTCCTTAACAACACGTTTGTCGTCTGCGGCATGGAAGAGGGACAGGTTGTTGTGAAGAACATTACAGACGAGGATGAGGATAAACGGCTGTCGGCACACAAGAAAGCAGTCACGGCCATCCAACTGTGCAAAGCCAATTCTATCCTTATTACAAGTATGGTGACATACCTAAATCCTTGGTTTGCCTTAACACGTGTCAGTTCTTCTTGTTATACACTGATATTAAGATTACAAGCGTGTTGGCTGCTTGTAGTAAACTGTAACAATGCGATAATTCTACGACTTGAATCTTAAATAAGTAAATAACTCGGCGTGGCGCAGTGGGTAGCGCGCCTGACTCGTGATCGGTGGATACATGTCGGTCGTGAGTTCGAGCCTCATCAAAGGCCCCCGTTGTTTCCTTCAGCAAGAAGCTTTACTCCAATTGCTTAGTACTGGTTGGTTCTAAGAACGGATTCGAGCGTGATTTACATCAGCAAAAATTGCTTGTTTCCCAATCGAACTAAAATAAATTAGTATAAACTAAAGTGAGTAAATAACATGCACAATTATGTGGTCGACATCGACATGAGAACAGTATTAACAAGGTTTAAAACGTCAGATGTATATACATTTCTCTCTTAACTTGTTCAGCTATCTTACTACATATGCCATCCTTTGATGTTGATACATGATGCATATGTTTATAACTACTACCCTATCGTGCTTCTAGGTGGTATGGATGGTCGACTTATTCTCTGGTACACTGCAGAATGGAGTAGAATAAATGTTATAGAAGTAGACGTCACTTCCGCCATATTATGTATAGACGTCTCCGTAGATAGCACGTTTCTTGTAGCAGGTGCGTATGATGTCAGTTGTCTCTGTACATACATCTAGTGTTATGTAGTAAAATACCGGTTCTGTTAGATTACTTGTATTTAAAAAAATTCTTACAAACGATGATTAATCAGACAAAGTCAAGCGTTTAAAAATGGTTCACAAACAATAACAATGTATCGTAAAACATTTCTACACAGAACGAGAAATAAAACATAGTCAATTGTGTCAGGTAGGACATTTTTTATCTCTTCTTACCTACCCATAATTCACCACTTTAATTGAATCTGCTTAGATTTCTAAATGTGGAATGTTGACGTCACTATCTTTTTTGTATTGAGACAAATACATTAATTATGTTTGTAATAGAGTGTATTCTACAACAGTTTGACTGTGTTGTTATTAAAATATATAATATAGATGCTTGTGGACATGACTATCGTCAATACCAAAGTTTCTTCGTTATAATGGACTTATTTATAGTATTTATTAATTGCAATACTGGTATCAGACTAAGTGACTGTTATTTGGTTAAAATAAGTAGTTTTAATTGTGATGTGGTAACCACCGTGTAGATCTAAAGTTAAAACATGTTGACAAAAATGAATAGATAAGAAAATAATGATAAAGACTTTATTTAAAGAGGAAGTTTACCTAACAATGATTGTCAATCTGTCGACAGTACCTTAACAAAACACATACGAGTATACATGTATATTTGTACTAGAAATGTTTGCGATTACAGACAAAAAGGAAACGATTATCGTACTGGTATATTGGTGAGGGTGACTAAGATAGTGATAATCAGAGCGTATGTCGTAGCTACTGTAATAACATTCCAAATATCAAAACAAAAGAACCTGTTAGTTCGATGGAGACATGCTTGTTAATACACACATACGCGCCTTTTTGTAATAGCGTCAAAAGAAACAAACAAAACAAAACAGTTGAGAACATTTTGAAACAAATAATTCATGTATACTTCTTTTTAATGTGCTAGATTTCAGGGAAAGAAAGTAAAATGAGTGTTATTATTTTGTTTCTTGTAGACAAGTCTTCAAATCATAACACATTGTCAGAAACTACAACTTACTCGTGTTACAAGAGAACATGTTGAGAGAGTTTGCAGACGAATATACGCTTATAAAATAATAATAGGTTCATGATCGCTTATAGCAAAGCTTAGGTTGAAATATGACTGATTGATCTGGTTTTATGTTTATTGAAGGTTGCAGTAATGGTGTGTTACACGTGATTGCCATGGCAACGGGTAGTGTAGCTCAGACGTTGAATGCTCATACAGGAATAGTAAGTACCAGTGACGACACGGATAACGATGTTAGAGAAGGTGTCAATAATTATTTTAGAAAAGCAAAAGTTAATTATAGTTCTACTTTATAGATCTTATTCTCTCGATCAGAAATCGAAATGTGCTGTATTTGTATCTTGAAAATATTTCACAGTAGTTTAAGAGGAGTTGTGTTGTATCATAACTTTACTCAGAACGACTTGCATCAGCTTATATTTACTTAATACATGACCGTTTATCTTAGAAAACTGCCTGTCTAGTTGTGATTTTACTATGACCTCTCGTGATATAATAGATACGCAGTGTAACGATATGCAAGGACAGCCATCACTGTGTCGCAGCGTCCTCTACCGGAGACGTATATCTATACAACTTCCGGGCCACTGAGATCCTCGACATCTTCAAAGGTCATAAGTCAGAGGCGTTTACTGTGATGAAGTCTGACAGTGAATATATCGCCGTGTCAGTAGCTAAGGTACGGTTACCAGGTAACAGCAAGATACGCAACACTGTATATATCCAAAGAGCACGACAATACAAGAACAACACTTCAACATTATACAAGATGGCACAGTGTCTCTAGATAACAAGAAATAAGAATAGACAGCCAAATCATTGTTATCAAATCAGTCCTTTTACCAAAAGTAACATACATAATACAAAACACATTTAACCCTAAAGAATATCTTAATACACTGAACTCGTTATTTTTCAAATTTCTTTGGAGCAACAAA
>ENA-OREC01001702-OREC01001702.1-marine-metagenome-genome-assembly--contig:-NODE-1702-length-11430-cov-15.447371_pt1 | contig 11430 bp, 5 predicted proteins | sample MGYA00248626_ERZ508543 | MGnify/ENA primary metagenome ERZ508543 (study PRJEB26211, sample SAMN05518279) | marine metagenome | isolation source: Puget Sound, Washington, USA | host: Bankia setacea... | reverse complement strand
ACCTGCCAGTACATGTATCTTATAGGGTAATTTTCTTGAGTTAATTGTTCTAATTTTACCATTGCAAACAACGTTTTTTGGGGGGTTGTATATAGGAATCACCCTGTCCGTCTGTCTGTCAGTCTGTGCGTCTGTGGGTCCATGTGTCTTGTTAGTGAAACAGTCTCTTAACGGATCAACAGATACTGATAAAACCTTTACACAGTTACAGTATATGACCTGAGGATTTGCATGAAGAAGGATAATCAAAGGAGATGCTTAGTAGTGTGTAACAGGTCTCCAGATTTGACTCAGCAGTTCTAGTTGTAAATGGTTTCTTGTTTGTTTCAGACTATCTGTGATAAGTTTAACAATTCTCAGCTGTCGAAGGAACTATTGAACAACATCCATCGTGTTTCAGAGAACCCTAAACGTACAGGAGTCATTGTAAGTTAATTGTCATTGTTTATATATATCCAATACATAAATATGTACTTTTATGAAATTTTGTCATTCATTGAGCACTAATTAAATTAAATTAAATAAATTCAAATGTAAAGTTATTTAACAAACATCAAGTAGTATACTATATACTAATAGGTATATGTTCTTGTTTTGGAATCTACAAATTTAACAGCCCTGAGAAACTAAGGAATTTTATGCAGAGGATAATGTATGTGTGTTTTACATGTACTCTAATTGTTTTATTTTATTTTATTTTCAGTTTGAAGAGGCATTTAGCAGTACATCAAGGTAAAAACTGCTTTCTTTTGGCTTATTACTATTGTAATCTCCTCGATTCATGTTTATGTTGCTTAGTCTCCTAATTTCATGTTTATGTTCCTAAGGTCTTCTTTTCAATCATGTATCTCTGAAAATCCCAGTAAACACAAGAACCCTTGCCAATATTCTTTATGTGACATTCTTAACATACATCAGTAGAATTTCATGTTTGTTTATGTTATTGTACAGATATGAGGCAGGTTGGTTCAGTCAGTTCAGAGCGGTGTTTGCACGTTCATGGAAGACGGTGTTCCGTGAACCTATGTTGTTACGTATTAGACTCATCCAAACTCTGGTAAGTACTAAATACAAGCTTCATGTTTTATTACTGAGCATTGCTGTTTATTTATATGATAGAATAAAAAAGAAAGTGAAAACAATCAACGAAAATAGTACCATGGTCTGGTTTGGTCTTGTTAGCACAAAATACACATGATTGATGGGGTTCACAGGCTAGATCAAACCAATAAAGTCACTAATAAGTCTGTGATAGCTTTAGTTATTTTTGCCAACCAGTACTGAGCAATGAGGGTACAATTCCTGGAAACAACCAGTACTGAGAAATAAGGGTACAGGACTATGAATAAGCTGTAAAAGTTTTGTGATACTAGGAATGTGCCACTGCTTCCCATTTAGATAACAGAAACTGAAAGAAACTGGATGTATTTTCTATGTTTCAGGTATTGAGTTTAATGTTAGGTTTGATCTACCTACAACTAGACACAGACCAGCAAGGTGTACAAAACATCAACGGTGTACTCTTTCTCATGCTCACCAACATGACTTTCTCAAATGTGTTTGGAGTATTGAATGTAAGTGTTTAACTAGTATATATTGTTTTCTTAGTATCTTGCTTGTAGGATGAGTAGCAGGCATTCTTAATATGTAAGTGTTTGTATTAAAGTGTTAAACCAGTTTACTGTGAGGTCATTATATTTAGTTGGGCACTATTTCATATGGACTCTGTTGGTTGGCAACAAGATCAGTTTAAATGTTAGCAAATACAAAATCATCATGAATTTGTAACAATAGCTCATTGCAAAATATGTGAATCTTTTTGTGTGTGTGTGTGTGGGGGGGGGGGGGGGGGGGACATGAAATGTTATACTTACGAAGATTACAGATTGCTTCTTTGCCCAATAATACATAGGATTCAGACAAATTCAATCAACCTGTTAGGCATGTTTTGATTGTACATGTGGATATATTGAAAAATGATTTCGACCAGTATTTTCAATGTATACTTTCTTTATAAACAAATGTATATGAGACTATTCACAGCTTAGACTGGTTGTGATAATAATGTTTGTATTATTTATAGTAGTCAATTTAATCCTTAATTTTCTTTGGGAGGGAAAATATTTTTAAGTTCAGCATGATTTCCTTAGACTGTTTACACAATTGAATCAAATGTTTTTATGTTCCCAGTCGTTCCCACTGGAGACCCCTATATTTCTGAGAGAGTACAACACAGGACTATACAGAGTGGATGTCTATTTCCTCAGTAAAATGTTCGCAGAGGTAAAATCTGTTGTCATTTTTATCTTCTTCTTTTTTTCTAGATTGTTATACATGTACAATTGTTTTATGTTCTTGAGCAGTTAATTATTTATCTTACTTTTGCTATATGTATTTTGCCTAAACCTTCTCCATAAATTGTTGGTTATTTTGCAATGTAAAATTAATTGAGTACAGTTAATTGGGCATCATTCTTAAGATTGGTTTTTTGTGCTATATTTTCCCACAAATTCAAGAAATTAGCAAATAATCAATGACACATAGTTAATTGCTAAGAATACAAAGAACATCACAGGACTATTTAAAAAACACACATTACCCTGTTGACATGACTCACTAATTTAAGCCCAAATTCTGAGACTAAACACTGGTATCAAGTGACTGCACATCAATTCATCATATTTATATGCTTGTTTTCTATTTCAGTTACCTTCATTTATCATCATTCCCATCATATTTGGATGCATCACTTACTGGATGATTGGTGAGTATTGTTGAATTGATTCTTCTCTTGTGAGTTTATATATGTAGGATCTTAAATGATTTGTCATTTAATATTATTTTTTATGAAATGAGTTTCGGATACATTTTTTAAGAGGCCGGCTTTTTAACTTATCCGCAATGAGTTTCATTAAAGTTTATATTAAAATGACAACTAGCGTAAGATTCTGTGTATAACATGACTTATCAGCATGCACGGACCTGCATCTGAACACATTTGTCACGGGTTTCTCACATGTCGCCCTAGACAAGTGTAATATAAAGATATTTGTAATGGCTATATTGCATTTGGAAATGAACCGATAATTAAATCAAATGTCTCAAAGACCAACTATACTTGCTGACGATAGTTCTACTTCTATGCATATATTCTAAACATTAGTTATATTTTACATTTGTTATTAAACATACAGTTAAAACTTCATCTTCAAATAAGTTCACAGAAAGTCATATTATAATGTGGAATTATTGGTACCTGAAATCACATATTTCTCTAAAAAAAAGTCCAGATATTTTTTTATTAGAGCATCCTCTATTTAAACAATGTGTTAAGAATACATCATAACTATCAACTCGACTGGTACATTTGTATTTATTAAGTCTTTGTTATCATAGTAATGAAATCTCCTTGTATTTATTTATAGCCTTCCATGTTTGTTTTCAGGCCTGTACGCATCACTAGAAGCATTCCTGATTTTCCTGGTCATTATTCTACTGGTGGCCAATATCTCTGTATCCTTTGGTAAGTACATTGGGAATCCTGACAATTGTGAGAAAACAGATGAAGATGTATAGGTGGCATCATTAGCCTATTCTTTTAGTTTAATTACCATTAAAAGAAACTGTCAGAACCAAATCAAACAAATTTCATCAACAAGAAATAAAGAACTGACTAAAAACACAACTACTAGTAATACAAAGTATTTCTGGCTTAGCTGTTTTGAGAAAAAAAGTCTAAGTTTATATCTCATAGCTGTGAAAGCAGTGTTTTTGACTGCATATTGTTTTCACTGTAAGGGATTGATCTTTGAAAGTATCAATTTCGTTTCCATGAAATGTTGTGGTTTTTCTAAGAGTAATAATGAAAAAATACATATCTGGCCAATTTATGGTAATTTACTTATTTACAATATCAATTTCTAAAATTAAAGACTTCAGAAATGAAAACTCCAAAAACATAACAAAAACCAATTCAGCCATTCCATCAGTACATTGTGTCCGTGTACAATTGCCATTACTTGTGTGTGTTTGTTTGCAGGTTACATCATATCTACAGCAGCTAACTCAGTGACGGTTGCCCTGGCGATAGGTCCACCATTGATGATCCCTCTACTCATGTTTGGTGGCTTCTTCCTTAACTCAGAGTAAGTCCCCACTTAAACTAGTCTGTAGGTTGGTTCGTTTCTATATCCCCCGCAAAGAAAGTAGGGTTTCTTGTGGTTGTTTGTTGTTTTATTGTTTTTTTGGGAGGAGTGGGTATATATAGGGATCATCCTGTCCGCACATCCGTCTGTCTGTCCCTATTTCTTGTAAGCGCAACTCCTCCTAAATGGGTGAACAGATATTGATGAATCTTAAGACAGTTATAGTATAGGACCTGAGGATGTGCTTGCAGGAGAATAATTCCAATCTGCAAAATACCAAGGAAGATCATTCTAGGGTGATAATTATTTTTGCCAGACGAGGGAACCTTTGTGATTTGACTCTCAGTTCTGGTTACCCCTATTTTCTAAAGAGTAAAATGTTATATAATGGTTGACAATTAACCATATTCTGTTTACTCTGTCAAAAACCAGGCCTCGGCCATCTGTTTGCAAGCACAACATGATAGATGAATGTCAGCAAAAGAAGGTTTAGTCTGCCTGGCTGCCAAACCCAAAGTCTCTAGATCCACATTATTTTACTTTTCCATCTGAGCTTTTGCCAAGGGTCTATTCTGATTAAAAAGTAGGTATTTCCATTACCAGGGCACGAGAATTACACTTGTCCTACCGCCCTGTTATAGATGCAGTATGATGAACATTTTGACATCTGTTTTTACCACACCCTATGATATGCAGGACTTGTAGAGATTTTGAGAATGTTCATGCCTTGATGACACTGTGAATTAAGCTTGTGTTCTTTGTGCCAGTATAGATTACAAGTAGTTTTGGTTGCAGATTCTTTAATGTCTTTGCTTTTATTTTCAGGTCCATCCCAGTGTACTTTATATGGTTGGAGTATTTGTCCTGGTTTAAATATGCTAATGAGCTTATATCTCTTAACCAATGGCAAAATGTTGGAGTAATAGGTAGGTTACCATGGCAACATTTCCTTTTCCTAACTTCTTGAAATGGGCACATGAATAGCTCAGTGGCAGTTATATGTCAACAAATTAAAGCAAATCTGTATTAAACTACACTCAATTTTCAAGATTTTGCAGTTAGGACTACCTTTAGTCAGTTGCAGTGGTGATTTTATAAGCTGAACTCCACTGTACTGTATTTGGATATTACAAATAATGGTTTTAAACACAAATCGTTTATTACTTAACTGTAGATGCCCATGTTTGAAAATGTTATTATAAATGGGTAGCTTCACTGTACTTAGATATTAATAGTACATGTATACAAAATGTTTACTACTGATAAACGTAACTTGCCTGTGCGTTATGAAACAATGTTCAAGTTAACCTTTATTACTCTTGGTTCACAGACTGCCCTTCTCAGGGTAACCCTTGTAATGGATCAACATTTGACCCATCTTCTATGACCAGATGTTTGTACAGGGACGGCCAGTCAGTACTGGACTATCTTAACTTCAAAGAGGTAAGACATTTTTAGCTTTCAGTTTCAAATATTTTTTTTGAGTCATGGTGGCAAGGTCTGGCCACCTGTATTAAAAAGTTTTGCAACCATTAAATCTGCTTAACTCATCGAAAATAAAGACAGACATATAATGGTGGCTGCATCTGTCATAGTCTTGTCCATTTAACCAGCTTTGCTTTGTAATGTTATTTGCGTTCAGAGATCTGAGTCTGTTAGGGAAGCTGAACTGCCAATTATAATTAACTATGAAGCCACAAATACCGTAAGACTTAAATTTGTTAACATTGGAATGTGTGATACAGCTTATGCATAAATGAATTATTGAGGCAAATGAATAATAAAGGTTTCAATGTAAAACAGACTTTAGTTGATTTGATTCGGTTATTTTTATTGCTTTGTATTTGTTTGTTTTTTTATGGGTTTTTTATATCATTAATTCAATGTATCTTCTTTCTCTTTCAGGAAAACCGTTACTTAGATTTTGGTTTACTTATAGCCATGTTGGTGGCCTACAGATTGATAGCTTTCATCATCTTACTCATCAAAGCCAGACGATCAAAGCACTGAGAGTGACTTCCCTTGACATTAGTGATTAGGAGTGGTGCCCCTTGGCATAAGTGATCGAGAGTGGTGCCCCTTTGCTAAATATGAAGCGTACAAGATTTGTGTATGTTTTGTTTGCCAAATAGTGTACACAGACTTGCCATGAGATGTAAGAGTCAAACATAACTAAAACCAAATGGCATCAGAATAACAAGAGGCCAAATAAATGAGCAAAGTGTAGACCACCATGTTTTGTAATTTTCATACTGTCAAAGAAGGCATATACAACATGAGAACCTACTTCTAATTGGTTTTCAAGTATAAAAATGTGGTACCCCTTAAAATCACAGTGAAAATGTATTGAATGGCAAAATAGGAGGAAAGTGAAAGGAAGATGGAAATTGTTTATGCTGACATGCACCTAAAATGAAAGTATTGAAACATTCGCTGATTCTCTTGAGAGTGACACAAAGAAAAAGCTCTAATTTGTAACACCGGAGAAGAACAATGATATCAGATTAGACTACCGGTAGATATTTTGATTTAAGTGCTAATTTGTTTGCTCTACATAGGTATGTTTGTGAAAAAAAGGTCAAATCATTTAAAGAAAGTTGTATTTGTCAAGAGTGAAACTTAAAGATAAGCTTATCATGATTGCTGTTTTCTAAATCATGTCAACTTTTATAAGGGGATAATCATTTCTTGGTCATCTAGGTATTGAAGCTAAGGTAATTGTTTGTATCTCAGGTAATTAAAATAAAGAGACCATTTTAATTCATAACAGCATTACTTTTGTCACAGTGAAAAGTTCACCCAATATACGGTTTATAAACAAGAGAAGACAACTCTATAATATGTGTTTATGGCTTAACTTCATAAATCCTGAATCAACTTTAACTGTTCAATGTGTAGAAAATTCAACTCAGTGTGCTTTTTTATTCACCAGTCTGTCATAAACCACTTAAGTAGGCTTTAGTCATTTATTTTCGCAAGGATTACGGTATATAAAATAATTGTTTGAAATAGTGTACAGTTATTGTCATGGAATTGCTTTTTATATATAATTTATTGCATTATTCACAGAAAACATATTTATTTTTACATTGTATATATTTTGTATGAAACAGCATATTGAACAACGATGAGTCCTCATTTTACACGAGTTGGTTAATTGAGCTTCTCTGTATATAAAAAAGCAAATACCGGTTTAATAATCATCATTCCACAAGACATTTACTAGATATGTACAGCTGTTAACTTTAGTTTTTGTATTCCTAATCAAAACAGTCACATATTTTACATATATCTTCATTTAAATGCTGTTTAATTGAAAAATTGAAGATCGTTTGTATACAAGTTTTGTCTGCTAACATTGTATTTGTGAAAGAAGTTATTTGTATTTCAATGACAATATTGTGTCCATCAAGAATCATGAACAAACTGTATTAAATTCATTACTTATAGATATTATTGAGCCAAATAATTCACCATTTCATATAAAAACTGAGAAACATTTACAATAATTGGACACACTTGGATGCGGTATAACCAATGTTGTGGTATTGGTGGAATACCGTAGACCAGTTTTAAGTGTCAGTTTTTGTTTTTTAAATATCTTAATTGTTCCAGTTTTATTCTCCTGTTTGTTAATCGTTTTTCCTTGGAGTTTAAGACAAGTTAATTGTTTCTTATCTATTATGCAAGTTTCAAAAGGCACAAAAATGCAAAAAAAATCTACTCATCCTGCCGATAACAAGGTTTGGTAAAAAATACAATAAATTAACAAAAACTTCCCTTTGTCCTGCATCTAACACCCGAACCCTGCGTCAGGATGTGTTCAACTTTCATGCCATTTGTAACTTTTAGTATATGTTCTAGAAGCCGAAATCTTTCATTATATCTATGTATTTGTTGTTGCTGTATTGTTATGTTATAAGTGTTTTGAAGTCAAATTCAATAAAGTGTACAAAGCAGTATGATGTTGTGTCTACCTTATACATTGTACTCTTTTACTGTGAAATCATATTTTTTGTGAGGAACTTATTTTCGTAAGTTTTCTTAAACACATGTATATGTCAATGAATAATGTTCAAGCAATAAACGTGTGTATGGCAATATAGTTTTTATACATTCAATCCACTAAAGTTAGTCCTCATAGATAACAATGAGTTAACAATTTTGCATATGAATATCTCTAACAAGGAAACACAGCAAAAACATAGAAGATTTCAGTTTTTATTTTGAAATTAAATGTATGCATGTTATGAAATAAATTAACTAGCACAATGCTGCAATATCTGGAAGATTATCACTGAAAAATAAACATACAAATGCACACACAGCAAGACAACTGAAGTTTTATGTGCAAGGAAAAAGTACCGAAATGCCGTCAGTATTACAAGTACATGGCATCGTAACAAAAACAATTAAGTGGGTATTTCTGATGTTTAAACATAGCCCATTATTGTCATTCAATGATAAAATAAATCCTGATGAATAATAGCAGAAATGTTATTTTATCTTGGTTAAATTCCGTTATAAACAGTATTAAACTGAGCAGTATTTGTTTTAAGTCGTGATTCATTTAACTTTTACACTTTTTGATAACTACTGTATTTTTATGTTTTACAGCCATATTATTATGAAGAGGGTAACTTGGGCAGTTACATTTACATGTTTTCTAAATGATATTCAATGCTTCCTATTCAAAAGTACTGTGAAACATGTTGATACCCTTTGCTTGCACTCTTTTATTTCAATACAATGTTCATAGGTAAACATGGAACATGTAAAACAAAGATACAGAAATATACAATTGTCCATACAGGAATAAACCTCACTGATAACCGACTATGTACTCAATATGCAAGTATATACATAACAGTTTACCCATGTTTTAGATAAAGAGGATATAACATGTGTGATCATTTATATATTGAAATGTTAAACTTATTGCATAAATTGATAAAATGCCTGACATTGCTAAGTATTTTATCAATTTATGCAATAAGTTTAATATTTACAATTTATAAATGACCTCAAATATATAGAGGGTAGTCACATATTTTCAGTGAAAGATCTAAATATATCTAAACTAATGGTGACCGTATTATTATTTTTGAGAATGGCTTGTCACAAGTTAAATATATTTAATATTTGACTGAAAAGTGTAAGGATTATTTTTAGTTTATGCCTCTTTGACCATAAAATAGTTCACTTTATGCAGTGATATTATCACCACTCAAAACAGCTTCAATATGCACTTTTTTCCTAATACATGTACTGGTATTTTCCTTACTGTTTAATACTTACCTGTTAACGAATAAACTATAACTGGAATGATGCATGTATCAAAACATTACATAATATACAAAGTATTCAAACACACAGCAACTGCAACATGGTCTTTTACTTTGATTTGGAAGGACACACATATGTACATCAAACATCATCGTTGGATAGCCCAGACACACTACTGCGTCAAGCCTCGCTATGTATAAAGTGTAACAGAAGAAAGTACGGTTGTAGCCAATAATGATTGTATATAAACTAGAAAACATCAGTGAAAAAGATAATCAGGCGCATGTTGCAGTTGCTTTACATACTAGTATACTCACATACCACACAGATTTCACTTCACGTCTTTAAGTCATTCTTTCGTAAAATATAATCTCAAAAATGTCTTATCAATATTCACTTTGTAGACTCTTGAAAAGCTTGTTTGGATTCTTCAAATCTAAATCTTGTATCCTTGTTATACAGCTGCTTCAATACAAGATAAAGGAGCGACTAAGGTAGGGACAATCTTGATGCTTCACTCTTCTAAACACAGATGTAGGGTTGCCTGTCGGACTGTAGTTGCTGTTTTCTTATTTCTTTATGCTGCTACAGGCCTTCTGAAATCAGCCGTTAATGCATCTAGGCTTTTTGGTTCATAGTAGCTGATTGTAACTGATGTACGTGATAGTGTGCATAGAATTAATGGGAAGGTTCCTGGAAGCAACCAGTACTAGGCAATGTCCAAACAGTGCTTAACTCAAAGCCACAACTAAGAAGCTCTAGAGCAAACCAACTGAATGCATGTGAATATTCAAGTTAACCACCACATCTTGGACTACCTTTGTCATCACTGTGTAAGTTATGTGTAATGAGTAGTGTGTGAGATGTTACCATGGTATCAATGCTGTTTTCAAATTATCTCCAACCTCGGACAACTCTGCTAGTTTCGATACTATTCTTTGCAAGTACCCTACAACATTCAACCAAATAGCAGACGGGAGATCACAAGTTTGCTACAATCTATGTGCTCTGCTGTAGATTTATCGACACATCCCCCAATCGTCAGCTAGGTCTATTCACCTAGACAACACAACAAAACAGCTTCAAAATATTCTCGGAAAAAAACATCTTGGTATCCGGTTTAACATGGAACACAAGCATTTAGGTGATTTCTAACTAACTGCAGGTTAATTCCATTTTAAGAAAAGAAAACCTCAATCATACTCGATAACAATTGTGGTCCATGGTTGAACCTTCCTTTCCATTTTCCAAAATGATTTCCTTCAGAACCGATGTGATAGTCTTAACTATCTTACATTTGACTGCTAACTGCCCCTACGATGTATCTGTATCTATTGTTTTAAAATTTAACTATTATGGAGCAGTATAGTAATGTATAGCTTATCCTCGTCAAACTCATTAAAAAGGTTTACAACAATTATCAACCATTACCTGTTCTCATCCTTCTCGTCGCCTGTACAAACTCATTTTGGCAATTAAAAAGGTTTACAACAATGATCAACCATTACCTGCTCTCATCCCTCTTGTCTCCTGTACAAACTCATTTTGGCAATTAAAAAGGTTTACACCAATGATCAACCATTACCTGCTCTCATCCCTCTTGTCTCCTTTACAAACTCATTTTGGCAAATAAAAAGGTTTACACCAATGATCAACCATTACCTGCTCTCATCCCTCTTGTCTCCTTTACAAACTCATTTTGGCAATTAAAAAGGTTTACAACAATAATCAACCATTGCCTGCTCTCATACCTCTTGTCTTCTGTACAAACTCATTTTGGCAATTAAAAAGGTTTACAACAATGATCAACCATTACCTGCTTGCTCTCATCCCTCTTGTCTCCTGTACAAACTCATTTTGGCATTTAAAAAGGTTTACAACAATGATCAACCATTACCTGCTCTCATCCCTCTTGTCTCCTTTACAAACTCATTTTGGCAATTAAAAAGGTTTACACCAATGATCAACCATTACCTGCTCTCATCCCTCTTGTCTCCTG
>ENA-OREC01001701-OREC01001701.1-marine-metagenome-genome-assembly--contig:-NODE-1701-length-11433-cov-11.721469_pt1 | contig 11433 bp, 6 predicted proteins | sample MGYA00248626_ERZ508543 | MGnify/ENA primary metagenome ERZ508543 (study PRJEB26211, sample SAMN05518279) | marine metagenome | isolation source: Puget Sound, Washington, USA | host: Bankia setacea... | reverse complement strand
TATAACACGGTCTCTGCGTGGCTCCCAAATATTTTTCCAGTATAATATGTGGGAAAATATCAGCAAATGATCGCGGTATACACAATGCGAGCTGTGAAATTCATACTCCCTGTGTATTTCCTAGAAGATTTTGACACCAGTTAATCCTCGCCGAGGCGGTGTCAACAGGTTGCTCGATATACAATGCTTACTTAATCGGGGATCATGTGTAATTTAAAGATGATTGAGCAACTTTTGCAACCCTCGTGCCTTTTGCTGATAATGGCCCTGTCATTGGAAACATAAGTTAACCCGAGGGTTGAAATAACCAAGTCATTAACCTATGCATAATTTACTCGACTCAACCCATTGTATGTATGAGCTGTGTATATGAGCCCATATACGCTGTCAAGAATCTGCCTGATCTGTATAACGATTTTATAATACTGCAAGATATTTTCTTTACTGTTTTTTAAGTTACCATAATTGACCTAAGTTCCCTGCTTGGAGCCTCACTATACAACCTTTGCACGAGACTTTGCTCTCAACGTACGACGTCGTCTAGTTCTAGTTCTAAGTGTAGGAAGAAGATAAGATGGTGGCGGCTTTTTATTTACAATGGATATGAGGGAAAACAAAAATTTAAATAACAGGAATTTGGTTGGAGTTTAACAGAAATTTAATAGGGGAAGCAACTTTTGCATAAACAACGCTCAGTACTGTAGGGCACACTTGTGAACTCGTGAAATGACGATAGACATGACGTCACTAAGAATTAAGCAAGGATCAGGCTGTTGACAGTGTTGTTGTATTTGTAGTTGTTTGAGGCGCTATTTGTTCCTGTTTAAGGCCAGCGGATAACGAATATGTACTTAAAATGACACATTTTCATTGTATGGGGAGCTTTTATCTGGATCATGGTGCGTAAACTCTGTATTTACTGGACAAAATACACTGACAAGGGTTTGCTTACCTTTGTGTGATTATGCTTTAGACCCCAAAACGTAAACTGTGGAACAATTTGGCTTGATTTATTCTTGTAAACGTGCTTGTTTTTGGCTGCATTGTAAATTATTTCCTGCAGCACCAACAAACATATGTACTTAGCCAATATCCAACGTTTCAGTAGTCACTAAGGTTGATGAGAAAAAAGGGAAGACAAAGGTGGTAAGTATCATGGAAATAAATAAAGCTATTTCAATGTGTGAATGAACAATGACATTACAAGTTTCCCTTGATATAGGTACACATGTAACTAACAAGTTAACAACTGGGTTATCCGTGCATTTTGCTGATAATGGCCCTGTAATAGGAATAATAAGTTAACCCTAGGGTTGAAGTAACCAAGTCATTTACCTATGCATCATTTATCCAACTCAACCTATGGTATGTATGAGAGATGCATGCGAAACAAGAACGAGTTTACAGTATCCTGATATGTTCAACCAATAAAGCTTTATTTATCCTGATATGTTAAACCAATAAAGGATACTGGACTACTGTAGCCTGACAAGAGTAAGCCTCAGCAAAGTTGTGGTTGCTTGTTGCCCAACAACCTCTGAAATAAACAAAAGAAATATTTCAATGGTTAATAATATAGAGATAAACTAAGATAGAATCCAGTTGGTTTTTTATTTGAATTGTTCTTTACTATATTTATGCTCTAAGCTGATGGAAACAACTTTCAAATCTTTTGTGCATTGGTTCTTGTAAATAAATTTATGTTTAGCATAACGCCTAAACGGTGAACACTGTTGTACAAAGAAAATAGTTACCTTAGATGAGCAGAAACAATATCATCCCAGGGTGGATCAAACACTCTTTGTACTGTCTGATCAGGCCTCTCCAGCTGTAAGCGGGGGTTGACCATGTGAGGATGTTTGAAGGATAGCAACTCCTGATGTAGTGAAAGGCACATATATAGATATAACATACTCATAACCTATTTAATGATAGTGTTACTTCATACATGTACCGTTATTAAACAAGCCAACAAGGTGTCATAAACAAGTGGAAACGTAAGTAGATTTGAAAGTTATTGCCAGTGACCGTCCTTGGTCCTTTAACATTAGTTCTTCATAGAAAACTGCATTTGTGTAAGCTTTTTGATGTGTCAAATACAAGGCTCTTCATTTTAACATTAAAAACAGATCTAGCAAAACTGATGCAAAATCTTTATACATCATTACATGAAGCACTGCCAAACTTGATTAACTTTATCCATTTCTGTCTACAGCAATTTTCATATGTAACGTGCCATGCCCAGCAGTTATGCATTGTTTGCACATTCGGGTTTATTGATTTAATTTGTTTCTTCAACCATGTCTTCAACCATGTCTCCAACAGAGAGCAAACTCTTCAGCTCTGTGAGATACGTTTCAATGCAACTAGTGGGAGATCATATAAGACACACGGTGAGCATTGGCAAGTGTATAAATTTGTGTAAAGAAAACCTGTCAAACATTGGTATTTATTTTTAATGGTTTCTTCACTATCTTTTTTCAGCCCAGAAGTAATACAAATGGTATTTATCAGGGGTTTTCCTTGCCTACTAGTTCTTCATAGAAAACCATGCATTTGTGATAATTTTTGATGTGTCAAATGTAAGGTTCTTCACTTTTACATTAAAAACTCGTAGCAAGGCCAGTTGAACATTTGTACAAATCAAGCCCTTCCAAACTCATAATGTATATTTAGTCACTATATACTATAATTTTAGCCTAAAAATGATTTCTTTAAAGCACATTAAAAACTGCTTCGTACTTTTACGAAAATAATCAAACTCAAATTTTCGTCTAAAAAATCTGTCTAATTAACATCTCATTTGCATGTGCGAGCGCAGCCATATGCATACAAGGATGGCTGAAATGTTACATGCCTTTGGTTTAAGAGGCTGCTAAAGATGTTTTAAAGCATGTCAACTTTGATTTGATGTGCATGTTGATGTATTTTTGTCTGTTCTTTCCAAATAACTATATGCATGTTGCCGAAAAGTATTGATTTAACTGATTTTTCGGCCTCTGAATGTTCAGACATAGGTTTGATGGCGGAACCATGCTACGTGTTATTGAGCTAAATGTGAAGGTCTCGCATTTGCCCAACAGAAAAATAGCTCAAATGCGAAGGGTTTTCTTTGAAGAACTACTTGCCTACTACAAAATTTTAAGTGCCCTGGTTCCAATGTTTAATTGTGACGCCCCTACTTGCCACTTATTTTGTTAGCAGACAAGTTAAAATGTACAATGCCTTATTAATTAATCTACTGAGTAAGGCTGATAAATACATACACCAGCTGAATCGCCATCATACTGCTGCAAACTGTCATACAGCTGAAACAAACAAGAAATGAAGATGTTGAGTTACTTCCCTTTGTATTTTTGCAGGTTTTAGTGTTTGTTTAAATCATACGGTTGATGTACGTGTCAATATGATTTTAAATACGGCGAGTTTAGATTTTAATCAAATCATTTCTTTAATTGTAAGAAAAAAACTAACCGCGTTAAAGTACTGATTTAATGTCCACTGTGTCATTTTCTCATTTTATGGGCGCAGCCATTGATAAAAGTGTATAATGCGGACACAAAAGCAACGTCTCCGAATACACCGTGGCAAAAGCATCTCATGAACCTCATGTCCCTGTAATCGCTTCAATATATTTGAAAGGAAATATTTAGAAGGAGAAATTCAAAATAAGTTAAATCTAAGACGAACCAAAAGTCGAAATTGTTAAAAGAAAAATACTAGATAAACTTTTGGCAAATGGGAGCCGCGTTTATCTTCATAGTGTCGAAGAAAATATCGGCGCGCAAATTCGGGGTCAGAGTTTAAGTCAGTTACCTCTTCATGAACGAAAATGGCCGGCGAGAATGATCAGAAACAATTTGAGACCCTGCTACAGGGTCTCTTAAATGCTGAGAATGAAACAAGGACACAGAATGAGGTAAGGAGATTTTGTTTGAGTGAAAGAAATCGACAATGACATGTTTAATTAAGGATAAAATGACTTATTTTGCGTTTCTTTGCTCGTAATCGATTCGGATTACTCGGAGGTTATGGTGCTCTTTGACAGGTCCACGTGAAGGACAGTTTAGAAATAGTGGGTGGGGAGAAACAATGTGTTTTCCTTCCTTAACACGCGTTGTCAGCATTTTATACAACAAATCTATGACAGTTGAAGTCTTTGACAACATAGATACACTTAGAATCATAATTGTCCCTTTCACCAACACACCAAAATCGATATGGCAACATTCCTTTTGTTTTAGTCACCATATTTTCTGCACATGTTTTCAATAAAATCACATATTTATAAGCCACATGGTGGTGAAAGTTTATGTCATACTGTTACATGATCATACCAAAAGACAACATCTGCAGTGTAATACTTTGTGATGATCTTAAAGACAATGCTCTTAATTTTCTTAGGGTTTATTACACATGGCTAATTTATTAAATATAAGTTAAATATAAATTTTGTACATGTACCGTCCACACAGTGCGGATTTTGAGTTTTCCACTTACAGTGGCGGACAAAGTTTATCTGACTGTTCGCTCAATGCCGCGACCCAAGAGTGGCTGTCTTGTGCTCAGAAAAATCACGGTGTTTAGTGGACTTTGAAATATCCTTGCTGTGTGGACTATAGTCTGTATTTGCATGTATAACAGTAAAAACTACATTACTTGAATGAAATTTATTGACTATTATGGTGTTGTTGTTTTTATCTTTACAGGAAGTATACGACAAACTTCCTATAGACCAAAAGATTAAGTATCTGGTTACTTCTATGAGAAATTCTGAAAATGGAATTGAGGTATGTATTTAAATATTTGGAACATTTCAGTAAAGAATAGTATATGTACAACAGTTAGTTACAGCTAATGGATTAATACCACCCTTAATCCAGTTTATAATAGTTCAGGCCAAACTATACATATTTCAGACAAGTTTATCAAGAATGTTAAAAGCAGAATAAACAGGTTAGGTCTGCATGTACATAAACATTGGTTGTATTTGTTAGAACAACACGGCCAATCATTTAAAATTTGGTCAGCAATTATCAGGATTAACACTCAGTTCAAATTCTTGATTGTGAAATTGGACCCTGATAATGTAAATTTTGCTCATAACTGTCATTTATATTTTTTATTTATTTAGATACGCACTTTGACTGCTGTACTCCTGAGGCGATTGTTTACATATGAATTTAGTGAGTGGTGGCCAACAGTACCTCCAGAGCTTCAAGATGGGTTAAAAAAAGAACTTATGGCAGCCATACAAGAAGAGTTGACACCACCTGTAAAGCGTAAAGTGTGTGATGCTGCTGCTGAATTAGCTCGAAACTTGATTGGTAGGTACAAATTATGAGGATTCATTTTGTAGAATTAATAAGTTAACCAAGCAATATTCATAGAACAAGCAAGTTTCACTATTGAAGGATTAGAAGTAAAACTGTTATTTTTTTCTAAGTGAGTAGTGGAGTTAAAAAATGATTTTTCATCATATGTGTCTACTTGGCATCAAATATAGCCTCACTAGATTGTTGAGTTTATACTTTTCCTTGGGATTTTTAATTTTTAACCTAGTTTTTATGCCCCCCTTAGAAGAAGAGAGGGCAGGGCATATTGCTTTGCACAAGTCGGTCGGTCTGTAAACTTTTCGTTTCTGATTAATAACTCAAGAACGCCTTTACCTACCTCAAACTTGGTCAACACATCCGTTCTGGGCAGCAAAGGAACTCTATTGATTATTGGGGTCAAAGGTCAAGGTCACCGGGTCAAATGTGTCAAAACTGTTTCTGATCAATAACTCGTGAATGCCTTCATCTACCTTCCTCAAACTTGGTCCACACATCCATCCTTGGCAGAAGAGGAACCCTATTGTCACTGGGTCAAAGGTCACTGCCACCGGGGCAAAATGTGTCTAAACTGTTTCAGATTGTTTAAGTAACAATTTCCCAAAATGAATTTCTTCTTCATACATTTGTGCAACTTATTTTGAACTGACTTATCCAGTTTTACAAAACATCTGTGAGAAAAAAAATCTTTATGGGGTATACTGTTTTACAAACATCTCTTGGTCAACATACTTATGATGATGTCTTTGATTCTATAGACATATTTTGCAATTTAAAGTAAAATTGTTTGGTTCCAAGATTGACATAGAATTACTTGCTAGAGACCGTGCTGTTTTCAAACAAGTTTGACTTTGGCCTTGATTCAAGTTGAATTCTACTTTCTTTTCGATATTCTGTTGTGTTTTGATTTGCAAAGAATGCAGATCATTATTGCTAGGATAAACATGGGCTACTATGTTTGTCATATATGTTAAATCAAATCAATTTATATAAACACCTGTAATTCACTATTTTGCATCAAACTATATAAGGTTTTGAGCGCATTTCAGCTTGAAGATCGTTTTGTCTACAGAATTGCGAGTATGTCAGGTAATATATGATTTGGGTACAAAAAGACTCGAAGCATGCAAAACATGTGTCTTCACAGTAGGAAATGAAGTTTACGTAGTTAATACATATTTTTCTATAATATTGAATTACATCGTATTTCAGATGACGATAATATTCAACAGTGGACAGACTTCTTGAAGTTCATGTTTGACTGTGCTAATTCTGAAGATCCTTTGTTAAGGGAAAGTGCTCTTCACATATTCAGGTAAATATAAGCAATTCAGACTTTCAATCAGACATGTTGTGAGTAAAAAAACACAAAAATACAATTGTAGTTAAAGAAGAGAAGTTTGTAAAAGAAAGAAGATATTGTTAACAGCCTAGACACTGTATTGTTTTAAATATAATGCATGATTAGAGTGAAACTTCTTCAAACCTGCCTCTGCACTAAAACATACATATTACACTATACAGCAATAGTACCAGCCTGAATTGCAGTACGTATATAGTTGTTGTAGATAAGAAAAGAGCAAACAAAGTTGTAATAGATAAGAACAAAACTTGCATATATGGAATGTATGGTTTAGAGTGGTTTCACTGTAATCTTACGTAAATGACTTGAATACTATTTTATGAGGTCACTTGTTTTGCTTGTGGTTTATAATGTTCATACTCTGTTTGAGGGCCATGTAGACGATTTACTATGTTGATAGATCTGTTCCCATTGTAATATTTAGACTTCATTATCATTTTGATTTTGGTTTCCTTTGTATGGTTCAGCTGTCCGTGTCAGATTTACATTTATCACACACTTACGTTATGTTTGAAGGTTTATAACTGAATTGCCGAAATGTATTCATGTAAGAATCATATCCAAATGCCAAATAGAATTATAGCAGTTCTTCATGTCACAACACGATGGAGATATTAGTTACTGGGGTTGTCACTGTGAAAAGTCATTTAAATGGGATTATGATGTAGGCCCATTGTTGGTTGCCCTGTACAGAAATCGAGAGACATACAACTTTCACTGGTCCGAATTTTTTGTTTATTCTTTGCCTTTATGAAATATGTTATATAAACTGGACCTAGTCATTTTTTTAGAGAAATCACGAGACTTTCAACTTTTACTGGTCCAGACAAATATTTTGTTCCTTTCCTTTATGAAATTTCTATTATATTAACTGGACCTACTCATTTTTTACCAGTCCTGACCTAAGGACCGGTGTCTTTCATATGGTTTGCCTGTACTATATACGGTTTACTATCTGCACTGTACTGTACTTGCTATGTTTGAATCTATCAACAGTGTAGTGCCAGGTATATTTGGAGATCAGCAAACCCACTACCTAGAGGTGATCAAACAGATGTTGGCACAGAGTCTAGGGGCACAAGATCACTCCAGTGTGTGGTTTGAAGCAGTGAAAGCAACCACGGCATTTCTCACATTAAATGAAGGAGAAACAGCCATTGTAGCTCACTTTAAAGACCTTCTGCCAGGTGTTATACAGGTAATGATGATAATTTTATTGCGCAAAAGTGAAAACAGATGAAACATTTCATTTTAAAAAGTTGCTATAAACCGGAAATTCTGTGACTTGCCAAGCAAAAACATGGAAGTTGAAATTTACGCTGTATCAGATTAGATAAAATTATCAGGGCTATTAAAAATATATAGCTCACCAATGCATCTACTATTTGTCAGAGAAATCAAGCTCTTGTTTGATATAATAATGGTTTCAATGGCGAAATATGTAGTGAAAATATTTATATTGTTTCTATTTTTCACTTGTCAAACTATAAACTTTGAAAGTGCTATAGTTTTGTATTTATGTGGCCATTTTGCATTTTATTTCCAACGAAATGGGATAGGTTGCCTTTGTTAAAAACATTGTTGGTAAGAAATTTTTGTAAAATATTGTAGCTCGTAACTTATCTTAGAGAGGAGACGTGGCACAGTGGGGTGAGTAACTGACTTATAATCCATCAGTCATGATTGATATAAGCCAAATTACTTGTTTCACATTCAAACTAAGAGATGAACAACCCTAAATGAAAAGTGAGTTAAGCAGTATTAATTAAAGAGTGTCTTTCTTTTGGTGTACAGGCAATTTCAGAAAGTGTGAACCAACAAGAGGATGACAGTTTGTTGAAATGTCTGGTGGAACTGACAGAAAGCGTGCCCAAGTTTATCCGTCCTCAGGTTGAGAATGTACTCACCTTTTGTATGAAGGTAAGTGTGAACTAAATTGGAACTCAATGATATGAAAGGCACTTTAGAACAGAACACAACATGCTATTTATTTCAACTTAAGCATTTATATACAGTGATATTGTATGAAATTTGACAAATTGAAAGTGTGGTAATGTGAGAATGTAAAATAAATAAATAGAATGGTTGTCATATTTACAGAATTATTTAGAGTACTTAATTTTATATGAAAGTCATGTTTTTTCCTGTAAAGTTTGTCTGGACAGCTCAGTAAGTGGAAGCACTGATTTGAATAAAGATACTCACGGTTTTAGCCTGTAAACAGACAAGGCATCCTTTGTGGGAGTTGATTGCTTTTACATATAAGAGTCTTGACAATCAGACAATAGCAGAAAAAGCTAGTTCTGATTTTGGTTTTCTGACCAGTGACTACCGTAAAATTAATAAAATGCTGTTAAAAGAAATAATGTTTATGTTTCATCCAATAAGACACCATTTTTCTGGTGTGTCATTTAGGTGTTGTTAGCCTTAATTTGTATTGTATCTAAAGTGTTGTTATCACGTGTTGTTTACAGATCTTGTCTAACACAGACTTATTGGACAGTTGGAGACAACTTGGCCTCGAGGCAATTGTATCCCTGGCAGAGACGGCACCTGGTATGGTCAGGAAATGCCAAAAACTACTCCCCATGTTGGGTAAGCTCAATCAATCAAAACTCTTGTGAGAATGAATTGTGAGACCGTTTGTTTTGGATTGGAATTTAGAAGGTTGAGACTCCAGTCTGACAATATTGTCAAATGTATATGGGTTTTCATTGTTTCTAGTACTTTCGCTTTTGCTTTGATTTTATGATTTTACCTCAGTAAAATGTCTTAACTGTCTGCCGGAGCTGTCTTCACATCGATAAATATAAAGAACACTATTACGAGACTTTAGCTGATGTAAATATGACAATCAATTATTTCCTATTTCAGTACCTCAGATATTAGCCATGATGGTGGACTTAGATGAAGAAGATGATTGGGCTACACAAGATGAACTAGAAAACAATGATGAAGACAGGTACTGTAAACTGTGAACCATTTGTGTCTTCAGATTTCACAGGCTATATGAATCATCCACAAGCTTTTAAAAAATCATGAGATGTTGTTAGTCAATTTCCTTATAATGTGGTATTTATTATGCGTTTACTATTTGGAACAGAGTCTTTGATTTCTCTTGATGTTTTGTACATTACAGCAACTCTGTGGCAGGTGAAAGTGCATTAGATCGTCTGTGCTGTGCACTGTCAGGAAAAGTCATGTTACAACACATCCTAGCCAATGTTCCTGGCATGTTACAAAACAGTAAGCACCTAACTTAGTCTATAGATCATTTCGAGGGGAGAATGCAAGATGTACAAGCAAAGATAGTGTACTGTTTATTCTGTTTCACTAAAAGTACAAGCAAAGATAGTGTACTGTTTATTCTGTTTCACTAAAAGTACAAGCAAAGATAGTGTACTGTTTATTCTGTTTCACTAAAAGTACAAGCAAAGATAATGTACTGTTTATTCTGTTTCACTAAAAGTACAAGCAGAGATAATATACTGTTTATTCTGTTTCACTAAAAGTACAAGCAAAGATAATGTACAGTTTATTCTGTTTCACTAAAAGTACAAGCAAAAATAATTACTGTTTAAGCCTTTTTTGCAAGATGTACCAACAAAGAAAATGTATTGTTTTCAGGTGACTGGCGTTACAGACACGCAGCTTTGATGGCCGTTTCAGCGTGCGGAGAGGGTTGTCATGCTCAGATGGAACTAATGTTGAACCATATACTTGACTGTGTACTACCCTTCCTCAAAGATCCAGTATGTTATAGCTGCTTTTTTCATCACCCAAGTGTTTGTGTATTTTACTGTACAAGTGGACATTTCTTGATATTTAAAATCTCTGGCGTTAAAATGTTGTTCTTTAGTTACCCTACCAAAAATGAAACAAAAAATAATGCTCCACAAATGATGATGATATCACAGCATTTATACCAGTGATTTTTGACGACCCTCTTATATGGAACTGGATAGTCTAACCACAATATCATTCAAATGTATGTACTAAGTGAGTATGTGTGTGTGCCTACATGTGTCCGTCCAATTTGGTTTTTGTCCAAGCCATGACACACAAATATACATAACACAACCAACATTTATTTAGTAATTTTAGATTTTTCAAGATACACATAATAACATGTATGCGATGCTGTATGCTAGTTTGATTAGTTGAAATTGGGGGAAGGCAATTTGATCCTACTCCAAGTTTTGACTGCTGTAGTCCAATGATGAATTCCATCCTTGCTCGCGTAGTACTGATCCTATACAGGGAACAGTGTGCAGATACTACATGCCATACTGGATGTGGACACGTGGTCTACTGCCAGTTTCTGAGGACTACATTCTTCAACTGCATTGGTTTCACTGTCCATGATAATCACACTTAGGTTATGAACTCTTGTAATTACGGTTATGTGGAACAGGGCTGGATTTCATCCTAATTTAATCAGGCTCAAGTTAAGTCCAAAATATTTCATGTAAAATTATACATATTTACAACATATCTATCAGGAATGCTAAAAGCAGAATGTATCATTTACTTATGAATCTACATAAACATCAGTTGTATTTATAAGAACAGCACTGCAAATCATTTAAAATTTTGTCAGGAATTATTAGGATTAACACTTGAGCGTAAATCCTTGATTATGAAATCCAGCCCAGGTCTTCTAACAAATGGAGTATAAATGTTTTCACAAACTCACATAGTTGCTTACAAAGTTAAAATGTATATATTTGTATATGT
>ENA-OREC01001700-OREC01001700.1-marine-metagenome-genome-assembly--contig:-NODE-1700-length-11433-cov-15.174533_pt1 | contig 11433 bp, 4 predicted proteins | sample MGYA00248626_ERZ508543 | MGnify/ENA primary metagenome ERZ508543 (study PRJEB26211, sample SAMN05518279) | marine metagenome | isolation source: Puget Sound, Washington, USA | host: Bankia setacea... | reverse complement strand
AGAGCTTTATTCTTTTTACGAAAATGAACAACTTTTGTTTTAGATATGTTTACACTCATTTTGTTCTGTGAGCACCAGTGACTTAAAAAATCTAGCATTCTTTGTAAATGTTCTTCTGAATCAGCAATAAGGGCAATGTCATCAGCAAAAAGTAAAATAAGAGTTCTAAGAGCTATTGAATAAACAGAAGTGGATAGAAACCATTTCGCACTCACCCCTCGGTTTGCTCTCTGTAAATCGCTAGTTAACCAAGTTTTGGTCGTTGTGTGTAAATCGCTAGTTAACCAAGTTTTGGTCGTTGTGTGTAAATCGCTAGTTAACCAAGTTTGGGTAACCGGTTTCTGGTCGTTGTGTGTAAATCGCTAGTTAACCAAGTTTGGGTAAACGGTTTCTGGTCGTTGTGTGTAAATCGCTAGTTAACCAAGTTTGGGTAACCGGTTTCTGGTCGTTGTGTGTAGATGTTAAATGACAAACTAACAATTACGCCTTAACATGAGAGATAATCGCATGTCCCCTAGTGAAACAACTGAAATGATCACGTAATTATAACCACGTTAGTACAAACTTTAAGCAATGTTAGGCTACACAGACCAGTTGACAACTTGTAGTCCAAAGTATACACAGGCATGTAAACGACTTCATACATGTGATCAATCGCTTAGCTCATTAATTACTGCTATAACAAAGTGTGCCCGTCTGTAGACATGGTGAGTCTGGACGAGAACTGTGAGTCAAATCACGAAGGATATCTCTGATGAAATATTTCGGACCGAGATAAGCCGGGTAAAAACAGCTCTTGCAATTCCGAATATACAAACAACGCACAGTACAGATTTCACATTTTAATCACTTACATGCGTCTATTAAATGGCGTTCTTGCTATATCAGTTGTACTCAACATATTTTTCTATGGGCAGTATTAAAGTGATTGGTAGTTCTATGTGAAATATGAAACATCCAACACATTAACTGATTCTGACATATAGGCAGGAACTTTTGGTTTAATTTGAATATTTATTCTATGCATCAAAACTACCGTATCCAAGGGAAACAACACATTTGAGTGATTTCACCATTTACACATTGGATGAATAATTCTCTTTCTCTGTTACAAGTTTATGCCTCTCATTCTTGTTTCAAGGATGTGACAATGGTGTACAGGTTTGAGTTGCAGTCACTAGGTCGGGTTTCTACATTAAGTACTAACAATATGACTGTTCAATAATATAGCTAACAGTCTATAATAATTCTAGAAGTTCAGACTGTTGTAATTATCAAACATTTCAAGATGATTATCACCAATATTATAGCATCGAAAACATAAATTAGCTTGTTTTCAGCTGTTTGTTTGCCACATTGTCATCTGCATTGAATAGTCTCTTGTTGTTTTCTGTTGTTTTGTCACCACCTCCATTCAATGAGTCAATATTAGTCTTTTCACACACACTAGTTTTTTCACTGTCTTGAACACCACTTGGAGGAATGTTTTCCCTATCTTGAGTCTGCAAAGAGATGGCGAATATATAATGTAATCATCCAACAATTTGACTTTAATTTTGCATATAGTTAAGTTCCGCTATTAATAATCTGGACTGATAAAAAAGGTGTCTATAAAGTGAGGTTTGTCTGTTAAGCAAGACTCCATTTTACTGAAATTAGCTGTAGAGATGACCAACAGTTGATCAGTCTTTATATCAAGTGGTCTTAATAATGGAACTTAACTGTAATTGTATAGACTGCTTAACCTTATATTTAACTGAAAGTTCAAGCACTTTTGATAATAGTGTCTATAACTGACACTATATATAACTAAACTTCAATTCTTCAAAACTTGTCAATTACTTACAGGCCTTCTTCCACGTGTTTGTCTCAAAACAGATGTATGCGACTTATACCAAGCACATGAAACATTAAGAAAATAGTAACAATTAATAAACTGGTCAACTAGGGAAAAGAACCTCTATCACAAATGAAAACTTTCTTTGAAAACTACAGTTATTTCCTCAAGCTTCTCAGAAAGGATAACATGGTATAAAAACTGTCTGAAAATTAGGTTCTAGTACACCACTGTGTGACACCAACATGAACAACCATACCTGAACAGCATACTTCTTTGTCCATTCCTTGGCCGTAGCTTCAAACAAGGCTCTGTTGTGTTTGAATTCATTGGACTGAAAACAAATAAGCATCCATTATATTTAAATACAACACGAAGCTTGTAGAGAATTCAAATTGACAGTCACTTGCAGTGAAATTGTATGTCATTCTCAATTAAAACTCTCATAAATATACATAGTTTGTGCAAAAGGTTGTAAATGAGTGAGTTTGCCAAGTCGTCATATATATGGGGAAGGTGAACTATTGTTGACAAAGTGAAAGTGTAACAACAGATATATAACATGTTCATTGTATAATATTATTAACCCAACAACTACAAACTTTGTTTAAAACCTTAACATGACTAACACAGCTATAGAGAGGGAGTTAATATCCCTTCCACGTACCCACTATTTATTCATGAAAAAATATGCATGACTATGGCAAAACACATTAAAAAGGGAGCTTTATTATGGGACCAGGGTACTGATGAGTTTATAATATCTGATGTCTACTGTAAAATCAAAGTAAGCAACCACCATGCTTTCCTCAATAACACTTCATACGAAAGCATACAAGTGCACAGTGGTGTTTTGGGGTGATAATGTAACATTGAATATCATACTATTTCATGACTTGGAGTGATGCTATTAAATGGATCATTAAACAAACACATGACTTGAGAAGCACATCGTTCAAACAATCACGTGTGTACATACTATATCTGCCATGAGAGGGTCTTCTGGATTTGGTTCTGCCATCAATAGCTGTATAGATGTTAACACGGTGCCAATGTTAAGTATAGGTTTCCAGGCCCCCTGTGGATTGATACATAATTAACTGTCAACAACTGTTGGTACAGAAATTTGAAGAAGAAAAAAATAGAAATACAAGGCTATGTTTGATGTAATATCAAAGGTAAAGAGTTGAGTTTGCTTAAATAACTGAGTGAAAGATTTCTTAAATGATAAGCAAATAAAAGATTGAGATAAGGACAAAAAGCTATTTTCCAATTCTAAGATAGAAACACCCATTAACTTGTAATGCTGAGGGCACTTACATGTGTCTATGTACTTTAATATTATGACAAAAAGATGCAAAATGCTCTAAAAGCCATGTCATTTGTTTTGAGAAACATAGCAAGGGCACTACTCCACCACAAACACTGTTTTATGCAAGTCTCTTTTTAAACTAGATATTTGTGGACAGTTCACCTTGGGGGGCATCTTCAGTGTATCTAGGCAGATTCTTCCAGCTGTGTCAATGTTAGGGTGGTAGATGGGAGTCACAAAACTAATCTTAGGCGGCTCAAATGGATACCTGGAGGAAAGGAAGTCACAAAGTGTTACCGTTTTTTTCTTCAAAATAAGACATCTTTTAGTATGATACATGGTTACTTATATCAATCTACTCTGCTCTACATACAGTTGTTAAATAAGGTTTGAAACCAAATAGTTTGGGCCTATGAATACAAGCTTGCTCCAAAACATTGTTTATTAAATGTAAACGATAGGTCAGTGAGAGGATTTGAAGGATAGTAACTAAATGGTGATTGACTGACCTTTCTGGGACTTGTATCTTCAGTTTGAAAACTCCACCACAGTATGGTGTATCTGTGCCGCCAACGATCTCTGGTGAACATTGAGATAAGAATAAAAGTTTGAATATTAAGTTGTTATTATAGTAAACATAATAGTTATCAGGCAGAAACGTTGATTAGATATGTGTCTATAAGTCCAATATAATGTGCCATAAAACCTCTTTCAATAGAGCTAACGAAACCTTACAAGTGAAACTGAATGATATGGATCGAAATGTCTTGGTGACGAAAGATCACTTTTAATCGCAACAGAGAGAGTAACTTACGTGCTTCGAGCGTGTTCAATGTGTCATCTTTGAGCCAACATGAAATACCATGAGGTGGCGTCTCTGTCAATATTTTCAACTCTTTCTTCATCCGTGCAGCCCTTTGCATTTTGATTTTTTGTTGGGACTCAAAATTAAGCAACCGCTAGGTGTTCCATTTTCGGTATGTAAAGATACTTGACTTTTCCGCGCCAAAATGTCACAGTGTGGCACGTTTAAGAATCGGGCCGTTATGTGGAGTCTAAAACGCGGGTCAATTATTTTTTCCATGTCATATTTTTTAATTGCGTTTATTCTAAATAAAAGTGATTCAACTTATATATCCCCTTAGAAAAAATGCTGTGCATAATAAGTTATACTGAAATCATTGTTAAAAATGCAATTTATGTATTACTCATTAAACAGGTTTAAATAACACAAACTAAAAAGTATGTGTAACCATTTTCTTTTAGTGCTGAGTGGCTAAGATGTGACTAAATACAACAGGATAATAAAGGTACTCCTCAAAAGATAGTATGACAACTGTTTCCAGGTCGCTTTAAAGTTTATGACCTTACTCTGTATTACTACCACTTGAATTAAAGACTCTTACATATAACAGTTTGTTTTTTATCTGTAATGCACTGTGTTGTGTAAACATATGAAGAAATCTCATGTAAAACGCCATGTACGTTCTAAGTTTCAATCACATGTTTGAAGCCGATCCATGTTGTACACTCCACTGTTTACTATGACTGTTAAAATGCCAAACAACTATACTGGTAACATATCTTGCCTGAATGTTGTGTATCAAATGAGCCTACCGGTAGATTCTTTGTTAGTTTGATATACAGTACAATCCCACTCATTGTCCACAACTGCGGTACATGTACGTTCTCTTATTACACTTCATACATAACACAGAAGGAAGCACAGCACAGAAGTGTATCACCGACCGAGGATGAAAAAGAGTTGTATGAAGAACTTCAATGAACATACAACACAATGTACATCATAGAAGGGCTGGCACAGTTGGTAGACTCATAATCCATCAGTCCTGACTTCAAGCCCAATCAAAAGCTCCCATTGTTTCCTTTAGTAAAAAACTTTACCCTCATTGCTTAGTACCGGTTGGTTTCAGGAACAGATTTGAGTGTGATTTACATAAGCAAAAAGTGCTTGTTTAACAATAAACAATGAATAAGTAAAGACTAAACATCAAAGAGTGAAAATTTATTTATTGATCATTTCATAAACAATGACAAAACAAAAGGCCCACAAGAACCTTCAGCTCCACTGGCTAGAGAAACATTTTGGTGGATGGCATTTACTGTCTCAAGCTCACATTTAAGACAAACTGTCAAAGAACACCATGTCATTTTATCATCCAAATATAGATCTTAGCCAGTGGAACTAATGAAAAACGTAATGACAATATTTAACTACAAATATCTATGATAAAATTAAATAACTATGCATTTCATTCAAAGTCTAAATTAACAAACTTACAAGTCTTGGCACATTTACTTCAGTGCAATTAATGCTTCACTTCTGAATACACACAAACACCTGTATATTACTTACTGTTGAAAACTGTTGTCTACCAAACAAGCTACATTAAGCACTGGTTTCTTTTTAGGTAACTGTTTCATAGATGCAAAAAAAGACAAAGAGAAAAAGCCTTATTGCTTAGTACTGGTTGGTTACAGGAATGGATTTGCGCGTGATTTCACAATCAAACTAAAATAAATTGAAGGCGTTGTGGAAGATTGACTTAAATGTCAAATAAGCCCCCTCGTTAAATATCGTCAAAACCAAAAATCATTCAAATGTAAATTCACGACGCTTGTCTAAAATAAATGTTTCGATGACAATCTGACTTAAATCATGTACGAGTAAATGTAAAACTCCTTTGCAGATATATTGCAGTTTCTCTTCTATTCTAAAGCAGTATCAACCATCTATTCTTCTCAATACATTACTTTCCTATAAAACAACTAGATAGACAGTAGTGTCCAAAATGTGCATACTGAAAATTCTCATTTATTTATATATGGTGCTTAAAATGGTGAAATCTCAGCTTGAATACGACATGTACATTTGAAAAAACTATACCATAAAATACCATAAGGGTTAGACTTTGTGTAAAACCAAGTCAATAAGTATATTATAATAACACTTGACAGAAGCATACCAGGCCATAACTGACACGTCACACATAAATATATACTGGTATGTATATATTGTTCAAAGCATAATTGTATCTGTGTAATAATTACTAGCACATTATAATATTAGGATTAATGAGTAAACAGGTCCATTTTCAGCAGTTCTGATGACATTTTGTATCTTCATGTAATTTAATATGAGCATTAAAACTCAAGATTTAAAAGAAGAGCATTTCATTTCAAATTGACAAGTACCGTATTTAATGCAATGAATATACTCACAAACCTTTAATGAAAAGGCACAGTAAGCTAAGGAAGTGTTAAGTATTGAACATACTTTAGTTTGTGATTTATTATGCCTTTAATCCAGACAATGTTTCTGAAATCAAAATTGAAGCTACAGTACTAATTTACAAATACATTTTCATTTTGTGGTATTTACATTATAGCAAAACTTTCAAACCAACAAAAAGACTTCCACCATAAAAGTATAATGATGTTGACTATATAAATGTTAATGCAGAAGCCACTCCTCATTAACTGACTTACAAATATATAAACTCAAGAAATTAAGAAAACAAAAACTTTTAACAAAGCTATTATAACTACTATACCTAAATCCGTTTACAAGGCCAAGAGTATTTGAGTGTGTGCTTTACGTCAACCAGGAATATACCAACAAATGTTAACATCAATGTAAATGTACATCAAAGTATACAACATTCAAAGCAAATATGTAAATATATGCTATATATCCAAATGTTGCATGAGTTTTATTTAATGAACGTTAGGTTTAGTACATGTATGTTATAATCACACTTTTTAACAATGGAACTTTGCACAGTACCTTTTAGCGATGGAGTTAATAAATAAAAATAGATCAGCCTTACAATAAAGTTGAAAAAACAACAACTGCTTTATAGATAAATTAATCATGCATAAACCATTCACTGATTCAACAAAGGATAAATTCAATTTGTGCATAACTTTGTCCAAAATGCCACAGGGCTAAGGAATGAATATAAATGTCACTGAGATGCATATCCGTATGCCCCAGTCAGGTTCGTTTGATCCCTCGTATATATACACGCAGCTACAGACACATTGTAGCTATTTACACAATAATTCAGACTGTAGATGGATTTCTGCTCACTTTGCCTGTGTTAATGTATTTGATAACCTGAAATAAAGAGGAAACATTTATTAGTTGTCATTTTCCCACTAAAACATTCTTATAACTATTAATTGCATGAAAATCTTGTGTGTGAAGAAAAAAATCTTTATTTGAAATTTGGTTACTTCCTGAATGCATGGTTTTGTTTTCTTGTGATAGCCATACACATTAAGAAAGTAAGAAAGAAAAAGGAATATTATTTATTTTACAGAAATATTATACAGGCAATCATAATGTAGAGAGCCTCTCCATCATAAGGTGAGATAAGATAAATTACTAATCATTTAAAATCAAACAGCAATTTGGTTCACTAAAAATGAAGAGGTTGTAATTCATAGGTATTAGATTTAACATCACTTATTTAACTGTCACCTACTTATGCTGCCTGACCCTTCCAATAGATAAAAGTTCTTACCATTCCATAGCTTCGTCCAGTCCAGTGCCTTTTATTGCTGATGTTTTGAATATTTGGTACTTATTGGTTTTAATATTTGTAAGTCCGAGAGAATTTGCCACTTCACTAACTGTCATTGCACCTTCAATGTCTTGTTTATTTGCAAACACAACTAGAACTGCTTTCTTTAACTCATCCTCCTGTAAAACAATGGGGGGAAAATGTAACTTAGAAAATACAGCAATATATAATTACAATGATGTTGTGCTAATAGGACCTCTCTGGGGACCAATGAAACGAGAAGTTTGGCATGAAAAATAGGTGATCTTATTACATGTACCGCATTGCTCTCAAAACTAGTGGTAGTCTTAATAGGGGAACTGTATAGTCAACTGTCTGTGTGATGTCTGGAAATTATCTGACATAAAACTACAAAAGTTATAAGGCTGATTAAAAACATATCTGGATCATGCTTTATCTGTTGTCAAAATCATTTACTTATTCTAAACTCTTTTTATATATTTCATGGAAAATAAACATGTATTCAACTGTCATAATATTATTTAAACAACAACTTTAACAGTTTATGCTATATAAACGTAAGGTAGATAAATCCTGGAGGTAATCATGTCTTCCTTTTGCTTTAGTAAAGAATTGCTAAACAAAATCACAATAGTTATAAATAGCAAATTGACCATTACAACCTCATCGCAAATTATTTTTAAATAACCTGAAAATACCACAAAATGTCTACTTTACCTCCAGCATTGAGAAAAGTTCTTGTTTGGAAATGCCGATTCTGTCTCTATCCATACTGTCGACAACATATATAATAGCATCAGTGTTGGAATAGTAACATCTCCAGTAAGGTCTGTATAAACATAAACATACAGTATTATTATTCGCATTCATTCTAGCAATAAATACTTTTATTTTTTTAAATATAAACCAAGATGTTTTTCCTGAGATATGTGCATATTTTAAAAAGAAAATGTATAAACAATGTGTCACATCACGTGTGTAGCATAAACTATGGTTACCATGATTTTCTAGTAGCATATTTGTGTATGTTGATTGTTTTATAATAGAGTTACAATGTCAGGTATGCAAGTTGGAGTTAGTGCATCCAAACTTGAAGCAGGATTTATGTAAGACAGATTCTTGGTGCTAGAACTATCACATAGAGTTAGTTCATACAAAATAGCATAGCCACTTCACAGAGTAAATATTACCGTATACTGGTCTGTCCGCCAAGATCCCAAACTTGGAATTTCAAATTCTTGTATTGTACAGTTTCTACATTAAATCCAATGGCTGAAATAAACAAAATTACAAAAAGGTAACAAATCATAAGGGCTCCAAGAACTGGGGGCTCAAGACTCGAGGCCTGTCAAAATCAACTTCAGCCTCTCTAATTTAACAAGGTTGCAGCACATCGAGCCTGTTCAAAATAAGATTTGTGTGTGTTTAGATAAAGAGAGATACACACAGTCTCTGTCTGATAGCCACTGCATATTATACAATTTGACAGGTCTATGATTCTCACTATACCTAAGCTTAAAGTGGGGAGTAAAATCAATAACCCAGTCTAGCGAGTCACTATAAACACATGTGGTAGCTCCAACGGTGGGTGGGGGATTAACAGTTAGCACATTTGGAAACAATGCTATGTTGTACAAACAATTAGTTTATCAACATCAAGGCAATTAAGGTCTACAGTAATCTTGCTGACTGGTGATAACAACAAAAAATATTTATAAATGATGTTTATCCAAACAATTTATTGCTTTTATGTAAATTAAATGACTGCTTTTATGTAAATTAAATGACTGATCAGTTTACATTTTTAATAGTGACAGTCTTAGATACTAGTAGTTAGCCAGGACAGATGCACTGCAACTCTTGAGAGACTTTTTTAGTAATTCAGAATCATGCTCATACAGTTAACATTACATGAATACTTACTTGGAATGGTGGTCACAACTTCTCCAACTTGAAGCCTGTACAGAATGGTGGTTTTACCAGCTCCATCCAAACCAAGTATAAGAATTCGCCTTTCTTTACTTCCAAACAAACCAGAAAAATAGCTCATTAATCCTCCTGGAACACAATGAAAGGGACACATGTATAACTATAGTTAAATCTATTACCAGGGTTCGCAGGTAACACCTTAAATAGGTCTTCATAGAAAATCTAGCATCTGTGCAATAATTTGTGTTAATTTTTCTGCGTTCATACTATGTTGTTTGCGTCTTAAGATATGCATTAACATAAAGGAATCCTTTACAGATATCTATTAATCTAGACTCACTGAGCGTGCAAATGATCAAGTATGTTATAGTCCTTTACGTTAAACCAGCAATAGTAAACAAAATCATTTCCAGTTGAATTTACATGTAAATGTGCAAACCATACGTTATCACGGGTGGCTATATTTCAGAGTAGCAAGCCAAAACGTCCCCATCAAGAGTCAAAACGTCCCCATCTCCAATCATTTATATATTAATATCATTTATATTCTTGCCTTTCTTCCATTATGACCTAACGACCTCTGGTTTACTGAAGAAGGTGTCGGTCATAGATGGCCACCAAGTTCTTAGAGAGGAACAGCAGGAGGAGGAAAATGATGTTTGATATACGATGATGATGTGACAAAGTGTCCTATGTTTGAGAAATATTTATTTTCATTTCATTGTTTGTATTATTATTTGTAGTAGTATGACTTCCATTATCGTTACCAAATTTGAGTATTACTACTAATGTTACTGTATTACTATTATTCTTGTATTCACTTTTATCATTCTGCTCATTCTTGTTATAATTATACCATTATCATACATGCTATAAAATAAATACGTTTTGACCAAAGTGGAGACGTTTTGCCTTGGGGACGATTTGACTGTAAATCACACCCACAACTATTGTATACAAACATTGACCAGAAACTTGTGAATTCATTACACAGACTATGGAATTGTGAAATGTCGTATTATTACAACAGAGTATAGAACACGTGTCCAAAACTCCATTGTATACACATGTATCACCTATTTTGCAATGCGTTGGTCCATGTAATTTATTCGGGAGTATCTGGTCAATGTTCGTATACAATATATTGTTATCAATGTTGATGTATTTTTGTTGGATATTTTGAACCTGTGTTTTGAAAGAGAGTAAATAATTAAATTTGTCTCTGTAATGTTTAGTTTATATCCCGCGAAAGGGTAATTTCGACCTAGGGTAATATCCGATGATATCGCATTGCACGGTTTCCGCTTTTCGTTTGCGCACGTTCCGCCTTTATCATGTGATGTTTTGTTTACAAAGTCATCAATATATTGTCCAATATGATTCTTTTTAAAAATAGGCATACGTAAGTTAAGAAAATAAACCAATACCACACACATAAAGATTTTGTCATACTTTACCTAAGCCCAAAATGTCAGCATTTAAATCCCCTTATTTAACACAAAATTACCACATTCAAAATATGTTGAAAGATCTTCTGGTAAAACACGCCTGTCAAATCAATGACGTCACTTGATATTTGTAAAATAAAAGTAAACAGCCTGCGAAAAAATAGGTGTCAAAGTCGATCGATTTCTTAAAATTGTCTGATAAGATTTCAAATTTAAATAAATCAAGACGCCTAATTTACAAAATACGAAACTTTCTTATCAGTGGTTTTGAAATATATGCCATATGGGTTGAATGTTTAGTAAACAAGTTGTCACAGATCCCGGATGTGAATAGTG
>ENA-OREC01001699-OREC01001699.1-marine-metagenome-genome-assembly--contig:-NODE-1699-length-11434-cov-12.487541_pt1 | contig 11434 bp, 3 predicted proteins | sample MGYA00248626_ERZ508543 | MGnify/ENA primary metagenome ERZ508543 (study PRJEB26211, sample SAMN05518279) | marine metagenome | isolation source: Puget Sound, Washington, USA | host: Bankia setacea... | reverse complement strand
AAGATAGGAAAATAAATGTAATGGATAAAATCTAGGATAGAAAATCCTTCGAAGTCGGAGGTCATTGGCCGTTGTGGAAGAAAAAAACGAATGTCCACGCTGAACAGACAAAAGTCGAACGCTAAAAAAACACTAAAAATATTTTGGAAAGATTTGCTTGCAATATTTGGACAAGATAAAAATGATTTAAACATGAATGTGCGAACTAAATAAGTATGGAAGTGTCCAATCTGTGTTTGAACTAATGATTTCATTTTATATACTGGTTGTTTTACAGAGAGCGCCACCTACCCCAAACAGACCTCCAAGTAAGTTTTGGATAATATTTACGTAAATAACAACAACTTAATAACCGTTTCAAAACAATTTAAAATATCACAGGCCCAATTTTCCTCTGAGCCACTCATAAAAGAATCGTTGAAGAGATTTTAAGATATGTTGAATTACATTTGAAGAGATCATGAGAAAAGGGTCAAGCGTGATTTTACAATCAAATTTAAATAAATTGAGGGCCTAACGGAAGATTGACCTGAATTACAACTAAGCTCCCTTGTTAAATAAATATCATAAATCTGTTTTAAAAAATGCCAAAATCAATGTGAACCCCATACAACGTTTACAAGACTGCACTCATTTCCCCCCTGTTTTATCATCGTACATAGCTTAATTAGATAGAATATGATTGTGTCCATTACTCCTAGTTGTTATAATGTTACGAATTCTGTTTATACAAAATTAATTTCCTGATTATAATAAAATTTATGTGAACAAAAAGATGTCCCATTTTCTTAAGTGGGCGTGGCCTAAAGGTGATACCAGGTCATGTTATCAGCCGTTGCCATGGCAGTTGCATACTAAAATGATTTTACCGTATGCTCAGAGATATGTGACCCAAAATACAGTTGTCATTTGTGATCTCACAGCCATTTGTTTAACTATTTCTGGTGTTTATGATTCAGGTTCCGACGTACTTACCCAGCTAGCGTCTATGAGGAAGCAGTTACAGAGTGAGAGACGAAGGGTGGAAAATGCTCTAGAAAACAGCAAGGTGTGTTACCCCCTTCAACTCAGTTCTAAAACACTTGTCTGCTACATGTTTTGTGGAAAGATTCAATTGGAGTATTCATGATTAGGAACGTGTACACAGAAGATCTTTTATTAAATACGGACTGTAGCGCACATTTTGGTTAACCCTAATATATGTGTTTCATTAACTTGGGAATTTATAAGTATATGAGGTGAAAAGCAAGGGTTATTGTTGTAAAATAGTGGTAGATATTATTGGTGATATTCTTTAGCTGTAAGATTGGGTTCAAAGCTGCACATAGATTAATGACCTAAACAGTCACTCTATTTTAATGCATAAAAGTTTTATATGCATTTTAATATAATTTGCGAAACACACAAAGGCATTTATTTGATTTGTGTATGCATAAAAATTGATTTGACTTCTAACAAAGAGGGTTATCGTTAATTGATACCATAGTTTAACATATTGTGTTGCATTATGGGATGTTTAGTGAACCAAGAGGTGGTATAATTGATATAATTGGGGGAAATGCATGACAACATTTAGTTTTACTTTCGTGCAATGTACTTTTTTTCTGCCAACTCAATGTGTTCTTTTTTGTGTGGAATGGTTATGTTTGTAATTAAATAATAAAGCTTATTTGGAACTATTAAGCTTGAATTCAAGGTGCATTTGGTCTAAGCATTTATGGCATTAATCTCTAGTGTGTAGCTTTGAAAATGTGTATAAAAACTGGCATACCACCAAAGTATTTTGAATTATAAAATCTCATTCATTTCTAAAAAAAATCTCGTCAAGTGATATGGTAAATTTAGAATATTTGTCCAATGGATTGATCATTTGTAATGTTTGTTCCATTCATCTCTTGGACCCTTTTGTAACCGGTACTACCACAGGCTATTTGTATACACTAACTGCATGCTTATATTCTAGAATGAGCCAGACATATTTGACCCCAGGACTGTGCAGCGACCTCCAGCTGGGTTAGTTTTCACCTATTTTTTACTCCATCACCATGGCAACAAGATTTTTTTCAAGATTAATTTGTGATTATTGTTTTTTTCTGTGTTTACTTTTATACAATACACAGAAGTCAGAGAGGTAAGCTAAGCATGGCACTGTGCGTATAAATGTTGTGAACAGTTTAAATAGCACAGGAATGGCTTTCAAGTAAAAACCTTTTTGAGAACGAATTTTTGAAGATCAGCTTAATTTCCATACCACCCTCCCCCCCCCCCCCCGCCCTATTATTAAGCACTTACAAATTGTAATGGCCCACACTTTAAAAACAATTAATTCATCTCCTGCAAGTAACAATTTGCTCCTTCCTGAGTGAAAGTAGGAAATCCCTGGCAATGGGGAGGGTTGAAAATCAGGGTGAATCAATCATGAGTTGGTATACTTAATGATCATAGTGATTTACAAATATTGTGCCAATTTAACAAACTATTTAGCTGATTAAATGGTTGTTTGATAATATAATAGAAATATACACAAGTGATGTCTTGAGATAATTTACTATTCCATCATTGTGGCACAGTTGATGGGCTCTGCTGCTATAGAAACAATTTCAGAAATTTTGGGATTGGAATTAAAATACTGGTAACAGTCGGTGTATTTTAACAGCTGACTCAATATTAAACAACTTCATCTAAACTGCTACCTGGATGATTTAAAAGGTCTTCAATGCAGACTAGGCACCTCATTGTAATTTGATTTGATTTTGTTTCTGGGATATGCAGTTAATTGCATCGTACCATCTCTTGAGTTCCTGTTTTTCCCAAGGAGAACCTGCATATATATAGACCAGATACAGCAGTTTAAAGAATGGCTTATCAGTTATCGGCTGTAGCATCGGAAAAAAGCAGGAAAAACATTGAAAAAAGCAAACCTGATAAGTATCTGCGGAGATCTGATAATTTGAGCGAATTTTATCAATTAATTACTGTTTTTTTTAGTCCCAGGGGTCTGCTTTGCCCAAGGGTCTCAGTAGGAATTACATGGTGCCGAGTTTGATTGCCGTATCAGATGGAAGTATTATCAACGGGGCCCCTGCTGGGAATTGTGGGAGAGGAGAGGAAAGACGGCCCTGTGAGTTAATATGGCAGAGTCTGACATTGGCAAAGTTAAGCTTGGGAAGAAGAATGTTTTAAGCGTTGCGTTGCGAGAGTTTAACAGCCTTGTGTGGGACTCTTAGAACGTTGATAAATTAATATAACATTATATCATTTAAACGTTTTTTTAAATCAAATTTTTCCTTCCTATCAGAGACTGGTGTAATTGTGTTTTTATTTCGTGATTTTTAACTTCCAGACAGAGAAGTGCTTGTGACAGTGAATGTGAAATTTGGAGATGATAAGATTTATAAAATAAACATTCTAATGTTTTCCAAGGAGATTTTCCAGGGAAATTTGAGTATTAAATAAATATAAAAAGACACCATAAGGATAATGTAAAGTGCTGCAAGTTGCTGATTCCATGAAGTTTGAGCTGAAAGTTGATATTGTTTTTGAAGCAAATGTGAGAGTGAAGAAAATATAACGGGATTACTCACAAATCTAAGGCGTAAAATACTGCTTTTTAATTGGTAAATTGAATTTGATTTTAAAGGTAGCTCAAATGTTGAAGAATAAATAAGAGTGACTCAAGTATATAATTGGTGAATAATTCTATTGAAAGATGTTCTACAAAGAGAAAATGTAAAAGCATCTGATGATTGACACCTTAATGTGAATGTATTTTGTTTTGGACTTACAAAAACAGCAACAACCTAAAGGCTTATCAGCTGTTTAACAACATACTTCCAGATGTGAACGATAATTCCTCTGTGCAGAATTAGAAATTAATGAAAAGTGCAATATAATGAGAGAAATATTACTAAAATGACCCATAAATTGTTACTGCTGGCAGTTACACGCACTAGAGAGTCTTGTTAAGTTGTTAGGTGTAAAAGCCTATTTCTTGGAGTCGCAGAGTTTGTTGTGACGGGGAGAAAGGCTGGCAATATATTACATGAGTGCGGGGATGTGATTATTCTTACTAGAGGAGTAATTGGATGTAAAAGAAAAAGAGACTACATGCTGGAATAATATTGGCAGTTTAATGTTGTTAATGGTGTTATAAAGGAACAAGTATTTAAAACTGACATGTTTCATTTCTGCCATAGTTTGTGAATATTCCAGAGATGTTAAACACTGTATGACTGATTTCTTAGACAGATGCTGACAGTTGTGGAAATTGTTATTATTTATGTGATGGATAGTTAGGAGTTCAGCATTCTTTAGATTTGGATTTTAAGGATTTAGTCGAAACACAAACAAACATGGAATTAAACGATTTTGCTGTGTTCTTCTTTTTCATGTGCTGCCATCGCTTGCTCGGTGCTACAGATTCAAGTGCAAGGTAATTATTTCATATTATATTACTACTTGTGTGTGCTTTGTATTTACAGATAATTTACAGGTAATTCTCTTGGTTGTAATTTACGGGTAATGCTATATATTTGATGTGCTTGGTAGGACTTTATGTTCAGATGCTTCAAGGATAAAGTGAAGTTATGACAATACTACTGGCGGCGTCTACATTGTTCACATTGTCGCACAACAAAATTGTATATTAGTTACACATAATAATCATCTCTTTGCAGATTTTGGACATGTTCGCTGTTTCCAACATTGTTTTTTCATTGATATATAAAATCTAACATAACTTTTTCATTGACAAATAAAACTTGGAACATGAAAATAAACTATAGTTTGAGCCTGGCAGCCATTAAGACCATATTTCTTGTTCCTGAAGCTAGTCGATATATTAGAACATGAAACCCAGCACTGTGATTATAGGAAGAATACTATGTTACACATATTGAAGTTGATGAGTTTATAACACAATCCACCATGATTGCACTGCATAAACAATTGTACAAAACAACTGTTTAAGCCCTTAAATCTGGAATCTAAAGTTTGAACAGTATGTAACAAGTAACCGATAACATCAAATTCTAATGTAATTTTATCGTGTTGATATTCAAATCAGAAAGTGCATATCATACTTTATTATTCTACTATTGATAATATATTCTTGCATCAAAGTTATGAGATTGCTCTGGTGGTTTGTTGAGTAAGCTTAGTAATTATGGAACTATGGAATGAAAACCACAAACAACCATTAACATTTATTCCAACAATAATTGCGAATTTGCAGTGAGAATTAGAATTGAGTGGTATTGCACATTACTGCTTGCCCTTGTGTTTCGTAATAGTTTCATAGTCTAGGGTGGAGGAGGGGGGTAGTGTGGAGTTCTTTTAGAATAAAACTTATCCAGTGTCTTAGCTGAGTCTGGGTCGTTACAATAGTGTTCATGATCCTTAACCATGTAACCTGTATTTCTGACAGCTGACTAATGTTAGGCGTATATTGCGAAATTTCATTAATAAGACTGCCTTTGGGATGGTGAAAATTGCTCTTTTAGAATGATCATTTTAAGATGTTCCTAGTATTAATGTGGTCTTGTAAATGAGGTGATCTTATTGTTAAGGTGGTCTTTAGTGAGTTTTACTTTCCTAAAGTTCAAGGTCAAACTAGTGGAAGTTCAAGGTCAAACTAAATATTGGTTATTATTTGCAGTTGAATAAAGAAGCCATACTACAATGTACTAAGTTCACTTTATTTCCTAGCAGAAGACATTAGCATTATTCTTTAATGTTATGTCCTGGTTATAGAGCAAAACTGAAACTTTATTAACATAAAGGTCGACAACAGTAACTGATAAGCCCGTAGGTTTCCTGTGTGTATGGCCTTTTACTGTCAGATCAAATTTTCTGCTCTGATTTAATTGACAGTAACGATCCTTTATGGTGGCCTTGAGCTTAAGTATTCTTTCTTCAAACTTTTTTCTGTAGTTGTTTTTAGGGCTTTTTTTGTCTAGGATTATGAAGACATTGAATAATTTTATGTGTCTCAAAGAATGCTTCCTGAACCATTGGTGCCACATGAATTTAAGCCATCTCTGCTCTGTATCAAACAAGAATGCTGAATATTTTATAACTTTTATTTAGCTGAGATAATTTGGGACTGCAATGTTTTTGAACTGTAACTTCTATAGGCTTTGTGTTTCGGAAGTCTTCCTTTGAGATTTGAAGCACTGAAGAAGCATTTGATTCAAGAATCTGTTTTTTGGTAGAGTTTCTGTTTTCAGATAGATACTTTCACTGGTACTGTCTACATAGCAGCATCTCTCACTACAGTCTGCTGCACAATTGACATGTTTTTCTAGGTGCATTTTATCACTCAAAAACTCTTTTTCGTCTGTAAAAACTTTAATCTTTTATCTATGTGTGATAAAATGCATATTTTTAAACAACGTTCAGCAAGAAAAAAGAAGAAAAAAACACCAAAGTAAACTAAACTAAATTGCAATATTTTTCTGATTTTCTATCAATGTTTAATTTTGTATTTTATTGTTCTTCTGATATTTGGGATAGATGCTTGGCTGTGGTGTCTGTTTGCAAATTTGTAATGGCCGTTGCACACTTTCAGCTTAACAAATGAGATGTTAAATTCCTTTGTTTACAAGACACCCTTTGTCTAAGATGCTTCCTCCATTTCTTGAATCTTTCAGGGAATCAAATGGAAAAATCAGTGGAATGACTTCAGTGGAATTTTGGAATTAATTATTGCTATTGGATGCATTCAACTAATTGGCCCCTAGGATTTCTTAGATTTTCGGAGAAATCTGATCCAAACCTGGTGAATTAACTGAATACTTTCAGCCCCTTTCTTTTTAATATTGCAGCAGACGACCTCAAAATGCCTTTATTGGCGTATTGGCGAGGGTTTGTGAGGGTTTGCGGAAACAATTTGTCAGGTTTTGTCCACAGGGACTCAATAAGGGGCTCAGCTTTGGGAGATGAGATGGAGAAGGGTTCTTGATTGTTCATTTGAGAGTGGAATTGATATTTAGTTATCAGATTGAATTCCACTATTTAAACAAAGGGACATCTGTGTTGAGCAAAGATACTCTGTAGAAAGTTTCTCAGGAGTGATTGAAACATAGAGACACTTTGTTTAGATAGGTTTGGCAGGTTGGGAATTCAGACGACTGATAATGTATTGACATATTTCCAAGAACATACATTCTGAGTTGTTTTTTCACACTCTATTTGTGACTGCTTCACAACATATATTTATTTCAGATAGATCTACTTATTCGTCAAATATTTCACTGGTAGAAGAAAATTGTATCACTGAAAAAAAGAGAAAAAAAAGAAAGAATATGTAAATCTATAAAGGAGCAAACCTGGGTGTTAACTAACCATAACTAGCCATAACTAAGCAACCTGGTGATCTACATTTCTTTTTGCAAGAATTAAAGTGAAAAAAAATACCTTAAAGCTCTTTGTACTTTGAAGAGTACACACTGAAACTCCATGGTAATATCAATTTGAAAGTTTGCAATTTGACATATTCTAAGGGTTGTAGACCCCAAAATTAATAATTAATACTAATGACTAAGGGTGAAGAAACTATTAATGTGATTTAAAATGTAGCGATCTTTCATTTGTTCACAGATATATTTGTGAATGCAGTGAATTTGTGGACACATTAATCACCAGATTCAAGTGGAATTGTGTCATATGGGTTAAAGGCTTATAACTAAGTGACTGTCATGTAGTTGAAAATGACTTTTATCTTAATCCTCTTGATAGTCATTCAAACATAGAGTTATTTATAAATGAATTAATTCCATATTTAGAAAGGATACATTATTAAGTGTTTCCATTTATAGGCTCTGGATTAGGATAAGCCACAAATCAATTGTTAAGTGGGAAAGAGTCATAAAAGCCTTCCTATTTCATAGTATAGTTATCACAGTTTGCCATTCAACCTTGAAAATACCGTATTAGGGCTGCTGTAGTGTTTTCAGTTTAGAGTAATGAATATGTCATGGGATGAATGCTAAAGGGATCTAACTTCTTCTTTATTCAAAAGCACATAGAACCCTTTTTTATTTCATTCTTCAATATAAGCCTACCAGTACTTTGATGGAGGTTAATAAAAGCTTAGTGGTTGATGTGGAAGATCGCTTGTGAGAAGCTTGTGAGAATTGAGATTTTGGGAAATAAATGAACAGCGCTAAATGTGGGAAAGACGGGTGGCTTGCTTCTAATGTCTAGTGTGTGGCAGGATATAAAGTGGGCATTGTTTTGGAGAATAGAAAATTGTACGGCTTATCAAAGAATGTGTATTTATTTAGTAGCAAAAATACAGTTTGGGTCGCGAGGTAGATAAAGCATGGTTAAAGGGTGCAGTAGCTGTGAAAATGTCGGGGTTTGTATATCTCTAAACCTAGTCCTTCAAATGTAAGCTGCATAATTATGTTGTATATTTGATTTCAATTTATATTAGTCAATATTAGCTGATATCTGGGTATGTAGGTGAACTTGGGCAGTAAGGGAGGGAGGAGTGTGTAAGACAGAAAAAGGAGCACAGACATGCCCAGGTTACAAAATATCTTTGGCGATTGGTATGGCGTGACATTTACGACATTATACCCATATATAGATTAGCTTTAACCCTGATTAATATATATGAGATATGGAGATTTATGAACTGTCCCAAGTGTCATCTGTATATAACCGTCGTGTTTGATGTAAAGTATATATTATGAAGCCCCTTTATCTAGCACAATATCTCAATAGGGTTATTTCATGTCAAACCAATGTTGAAAAGTTAAATAGACAAAACGTGGATAGTAGGATATACACGGTTTTAAAGTATTGATATTTACATTCTTAAGAAGGATTTTTCAACACTGGCAAGGCATTTATGATTGACTGTCAATGACATTTATTAATACCTCCCTGGGTTTTGGATCGTTCTAGTTCTTGTATATGCCCTGAAAGTCGGCTTTTATCTTCTCATGTACATGTATTTCAAACATACAGTATTTGGATGGCACCTGTGCTTAGGTAGGCATCGATTATTTGTCCTTGCCCAAGTTTTCTAACCCTAATATTTTGACTGAAGAACTGCTCATTTGAGGGCTAGATTGCCCTACAAAAAACAGAAATCAGACAACTTAACATGTTCAAGTCGTTGTTAATTTATTCTGTCAATTGTCTCGACAGTTAGTAAAAACTTTCAATTTACCACCAAAAGTGTGAAGTGGACATCAATTTATCTCTACTCACTTTGTCAAGATGTAAAAATGTAACAACATCTTTAAATTTGAAGTGGGGAGAAAAGAGACATTTTTTCGGTAGATCAAGAGCTCTGTCGACGACAATTAACGTATGATTTAAACAGCTTGCATTTCATTTGACTTTCGTATCACAATATGAAAGTCTGCTCATAATGATTTGTGCCCTGCTTTCAATTCAAGGGCCTTGGAGAACGTATTATTTCTTGAAAGAAGGTCGATCAAGTTGTATGCAAGAGAGAAAGCCGTGTGATTTTTGCATGAATCCAATGATTAGCTGATTATTTTTGTTCAGCTTTACCTATATTCCTTGTTCAAGGATAAGGTTTTGATCGCACCAGATGAATGTATATCTTCATTTTCTATCGTCTTTACACTACGCACGGTGAATCACTCTTGTTATTATCCGGGTTACTATAAATGGCTATAGTTGTGTGTGTGTTTTGGACGGTGTTGTAGTGTCTGTTTGTATGTGTGTAAGGGGAGACATTTGTCAGCCTAGTTGGTGAGATTAATGAATATGTGCTCACAACTAGGCTACAACCATTAGTCCTCATGTCAACAGATATAGGCGTGACTCCTGTTAAACTTGCACGTGGAGCTAGTGCTGGCGTGCAGGTTGACAGTAATGGTTTGAGAAATGCCAGATTGGTGGCAACTTGAAGAGAGATTAGGGCCCTTTTTGTAGAGAGATAGCCATTCATTTAGAAACTTACATAAATCTTTAAAACCTGCCATTCTTTGCGCTGGGCTTTTCTTTTGAGGGCTTAATTATAAACAAGTGTTTGCAGGAGTGAATAAAACTGGTGCTAACCTAAGTGACATGAGTACAGATCACCTCTGAAGATGAGCGGGGAATTCTGTGTAAGGTCTCTTTTCTCAATCACCTGTATCCCATTTAGCTTGTCTCAATAAATTTCCATTTTATGACCCTTTTTGATAGGCTATTAGTGAGTGGAGATCTTTAAGGGACAATAAATTTGCGAGAGTACGAGATTCCAAGTGATTTCACCTGATAGGTTAATGATGGCTCTTACTGGTCAGTGGACATTATAGCCAGATATCTGTGTATGTTTAACGGGGCTTCGAAAACAGGTGCTTGGGACTGACAGCATAGTGAAGGATTGTTTGTGGGCGAAAAATTGGGCATGGCAATAGAGGAGTGGGGTGGGGTAAGGGAAGAATGGGGTTGGATAAGGGAGGGAGTGAGGGAAGGAGGAGTACAGGTGTAAGTGTAAAAGGGGTGATTGGGGATTTTGATATATATAGACATGTATTGGAAAGGTTTTGTTAATCTAGCCATGATTAATCGTTGGCAATGGTGGGCTCACCTCAGTAAGGGGTCCATTGTTAAAAGGTTTTCTCTAGATCTTGTCTTACATCGGGCTTGTTTAAGGCTTGGGCGTCCCTTTGAGAAACCCTGGGATCAAACCCGCTAATTATCATTAAAGCTTTGCTAAGTCCTGTTTTGAGGGAATGGTTTATTGTTGCAATATGTAGATCCATTTAATTTAATTTGTTATGAGATAAAATAGTGAGATAATAATTTATGTTTTTTGTATTTGTGAGTTTGACACAGTTTGCTTGGGGTAGTTTAAACCTTAGGATGGGGTGTGTTTAGATGAGTAAGTATTGAAAATAATGACAATTTATAACGACTGTGTTAATTTTGCTTTGTGTGACAAATCTGTAAATCTAAATGGTGTTAATTAACCTGATAGAGTGCATGAAGAATATCAGTGTCCTTAAGCAAGCACCAAAAACAAAGTTAATAACGGGTCTTTACTAATGTTGGTCCCAGAGTGACTGAATCTTGCCAATATATGTTAAAAGTACAGTTATCTAGAATAAAAAAGAACCTTTCACAAAAGTGGTCATTACTGTTTATTTTGAACAATAAGTTTAGCCCAAAATTGTTTAAACTGAGAAAATGTAGTATTTTTGTTAGTAATACATGTAGTTAAATAGTTTAGTTTATACTAATTTATTTTAGTTCGATTGTGAAACAAGCAATTATTTGCTTATGTAAATCATGCTCGAATCTGTTCCTGGAACCAACCAGTACTAAGCAATGAGAGTAAAGTTTCTTGCTCAAGGAAACAACGTGGACCTTTGATGGGGCTCGAACTCACGACTAGTTATATTTGCATATGAACATGAATGTATGATGTTCTGTTAAACGTAATTATTATATTGTTAACTTG
>ENA-OREC01001698-OREC01001698.1-marine-metagenome-genome-assembly--contig:-NODE-1698-length-11436-cov-14.404085_pt1 | contig 11436 bp, 4 predicted proteins | sample MGYA00248626_ERZ508543 | MGnify/ENA primary metagenome ERZ508543 (study PRJEB26211, sample SAMN05518279) | marine metagenome | isolation source: Puget Sound, Washington, USA | host: Bankia setacea... | reverse complement strand
TAAGCAACAGACCAATCTGACAGGTGAATGCAATAGGGTTCTATCTGCAATTTATTCTATAGCACTTAGAACCCTTTGCCCCAGACCATTCCGCGGGGGTGGCTGCAAAAGGGTTCTATCTACAATTTATTCTATAGCACTTAGAACCCTTTCGCTTTCACCCTTCGAATCTCTAATGATGATCCACTATTCACTTAAAGGACACACAGGGATGGAATTTGTAACGATACAGCATGGATTAATAGTTGAACAATACTGAATAAGAAAATGGATACAAGATGGGATTTGAAACAGAGAACAACAGTCATCTATGTGAACTTAAAAATGACACCACATGACCTGACAATAAAAATAGAGACTACAACTATTTTATTAACTTAATGGTACAATCATGCTCAGAAATATCTTAAAAAATCAGTTCAAAACAGACAAGTTAAATTGTGAAAAATAACCACTTAAATTGATTACCTAGTTACTCGTCATGTCTAAATTTAGAATACCAGTAGATAGTGGGCAGCAATTTATACAAAATACAAAACAGATTTACTTAAAGTTGGAACCTGTATTAATTGTTGACCAACATGCTGATTAACAACTGTATGATTGGTTAACAGTAAAGCAGACATCAGATTGTTGAGTGAAAATTATTCAGTTTCAATACATTTTCAACTCAGTGGAAAAAATATAGGAAAAGTAAAAATCTAAGCAAGGTTTGTAAGTTACTAATTGTACCCGGATCTTAGCAAAATATTTCAACTACACTATGTGGCAAGTCTGGCTTTAATTGAAACTCTGATTGTAACTTTGCAACGTTTCTTCAGCAGAGAAATAAATGAGTTTGCATCTGAACAAAACACCAAATTTGAAACGAACAAATCAGAAGTTAGTTTTTACAATTTAATGACCTTAATCTTTAATTGAACTAGTAACCTTCATCATGATCAATTAAATATATATAGCCATCAGCCAAACTCGAGGAAAGGAATCCCGGTCAATGGCCAAACTGAAGGAAAAGAATCCCAGTCAATGGCCAAACTCGAGGAAAAGAATCCCAGTCAATGGCCAAACTCAAGGAAAAGAATCCCAGTCAATGGCCAAACTCAAGGAAAAGAATCCCAGTCAATGGCCAAACTCGAGGACGGGAATCCTAGTCAATGGCCAAACTCGAGGAAAAGAATCCCAGTCAATGGCCAAACTCAAGGACGGGAATCCTAGTCAATGGCCAAACTCAAGGAAAAGAATCCCAGTCAATGGCCAAACTCAAGGATGGGAATACTAGTCATTGGCCAAACTCAAGGAAAAGAATCCCAATCACTTATTAGTCATCTACTTCAAAGAACACTAATATCTGACAATTTTGAGGAACAGTTTTACTATAGTCTTCAATGCTGATTCTATAAATCTGAGTGGGTACTTTTTGTAACTATTGCGAAATCATTTATTTTTGTGAGTCCTAATTATCACAGATTCCTTTCTAAGCAATTCTTTTTGAGGGCCATGAGGGGGGATTGTTTCTGGATCTTAAAATAGCATTCACCAGTTCATTACTTTAAACTAACTGTAGATGACGTTAAATTTACTTGAAATTGATTTTCTTTGATGTTTGTCAATTGGTGCACAAAATCCATGAAAAATTGTTCTCAACTAATATAAATGATTTCGCAAAACTTGATTTAAATAGTAACTGTGCAAAACAACAGTTCTCTATAACAAGTGTACATAATTTGAATTCAACAAAATGCTTGTTAAAAACAACACAATTATACTTATAACATAGAAATAAGTTATGGATTAATAAAATATATAAATACGTATGAGACAACACTGAGAAAAAATATAATAAATGAAGTATTTTAACATGAAAACTTGAAATGCAAGATTATGGACAATGGGTGTCACATTTCTCATTCTTTGTACCAGAAATTTACACATGTACTCATTCTTAATCGTAATCCATAGGGTCTTTGATTTTCACTTTTTATATTTTTATTGGTTTACGGAAAGTATACAGACACAAATGTGTACAAGTATACTGAAGTATATTGAAGTTTCATTATCCTACAGCCTTGTTTTATCATGTTCTAAGTATTTCAATGATTCTAAAAACAGATTACAAGTATAACATCTATTCCAATAATACTTCTTCTCATGTGAATTCAAAAACAAACATGCTTACTAAGATTCTGTACATTGTTAAAGTCATGAAACTGTATTCCGACCTTAACACATATTATGTAACTCAGACAGCAGACGCAAACTTAACAACTTACATATCTGAAGTAGAGACTTATTTTGATTGGTTGACCATCACAAGGTTTATATCCCAGAGAATAAGAGTTACCTACTTGTTGTCAGTTTAGTAACAATTCATCTTATATGTATTTTTATTACTTTAAATATCAGATGCTTTATCAAACTTGACACTAATGTTTGTATTTAATGTACTCCTATTTGGCATTAGCATGGACAGTTATACATTTTGCAACAAATCAATCCCTTATGATGTAAAATAAAACTGTAAAAAAAAATCATTGTTCATTGGCAAAATCTTGACAAACAATAAACATGTAACTTGTTTATATATAAAACATGTGTATATATGTTGTTTCACATAGTTGTTTAAACAATTTCTATTAATTTAATTCAAAGCGTATATCAAACAAAAATCTAAAAAATAATTTAAAATGGATGTTCTTAAAATTTGCAATAAAAGTTTAATCTTTTAAAAAATAACAAAATCTTCAGTAAATACTGTGAGGTATTGTATACTATCTTACTACAACTGGCCACTCAGAGAGGTCCTTCAAAGATTTAAAACCTTCATCAAAAGCTTGGTGTTAAACCTATTAAAACAATAACAATATACAGCAACAATTTATGTATAATTGTTGGAGTAAGTGTAAGTTAATGGAAGAAACAACATGGAATTCAACTGAGGTACGAGAACTATGGATTAACATGTGGTAAACAATGTAGTTGTGTGCCTTGTGCAATACGTGACTGGTGTACTTTAACTGAAAAACTGCAGATCTAGTCTCTCTTCAATAAGTAAAGCAAAATGTTCAACCTTTATAATTGTCTTAGCATGAAATAGTTTCTAATTGCATAGATAAGGGTCTTCAACTTAGATGAAATGCATAGAAGATCCGGTATTAGTATCATAGGTAAATGAGAGACTATGTATGAATAGTAAGTATGAATGCCTGCTCTGTTCAATGAGACTCGAAGATGAAAAGAAATCATCATAAATATACGAGTACAAATGCATTAAACAGGCTATTGTACCTTAAGAATTATATATATAGTGCATACTTTGGCTTAGCAGTCGTTGAAACACTTGTATCGATCATATTGCGTATCGTCAACTATAAAAAATACCAAAATGCTAAATAGGAAAAAATGCAAGATTAAAAATGGTGTCCGTAAATGTTTAACAAACAACATCTGTAAAATAATGATAACATAATTATATAATAAATAATTTTGTTTTTATTGCCGTACAGTCTAACATATGTACAGTGTTCACTATAATCTATTGTACATGATGATTAACAAAGAATATTTACGGAGGAATGTGTCAGAAATGTCTCAGAAACATTGTCTTATAATACTTAAGTTCTACAGGGCTACAACTATCCCTATACCAAACAAAAAAATGGCCGAGTGATTTTTCTAAGCAAAAACTAGCAAACTCATGCAAGAATACTGCAGCAAATTATTAGTGAATCAGATGTTGGAGATTTCAGTATATCAGTACTGAGGGATACAAACAACACTCTATTAGGCCCTTTGTTCATACAATGCTAATAAAATATCTGTTACAATGAGGTCAAACTTGTTTAAATTATTTATTTTCCTAAAGCCTAAAACTGCCATCTACATTTCTTCTACAAATAGGTGAACTCTACTTACATCCGAAAAGTGCAAAACTATAAAATTAATCTACAAATCTAAAACTTTGAAAACAAAATACTCAAAAGGTATTGTATGTGTATAACGCTTTATTTCAAAAAGAGGCTCCTTTCATGACAACCCCTACCTTAAGCCCTTAGTAACCTTTAAACTATCAGCAATTTGTAAACTTTTAAATCTCAGAACCTTGACCATTGGTGCTAGAATCCATGGAAACACTTTTAAAGGAAATTGCAAGTTTTACGCTGAGAACATCAAACTAAAATATCTCATGGTTCCCAAATTAGTTTTACTTCAGCATGAGTAAGTAGGTCATCACGTTCATCTTAAAGACAAAAATGCCAGAAGTAGAACCAAATTAATGCTGTAAAGCAGTATAACCTAATTTTCAAACTTAGACGGTGTGCCTGCTAATGTTCAAACTTAGACTGTGGGCCTGTACATATTTGTTAACCTTCTATGAGGCTTTGTTACCAATATAATGGAAGTCTAACTGATAGGAGATAAAGTCAGTTCTGAACACCAATATTGAAATGTTAAAATGATAAGACAAATATTTGTAATTTTAAAATCCTTTGCCTGATTTGGACTGTGGCATATATTGCAGATCAATCACCCTTGTTATATCTGTTAGTCCTGACTCCTCCATCTGACATGTGTAAATATGAGATGAACATCCCTAAAATACCGAGAGACAATTACTAGAGATTCATACTAGAAGACAAGAACAGTATGGAGTGATGAAAGCCATAAGGTTGTAAGTGCTATTAAATAAATCAGCAGATACTGCCTTTTCAGCAATCACCTCTCAAGATACTGTTATATGTGTCAGCATCAATATTGTAAGTTTATTATAACAGACCTTCAAGGACACCATTATTTGCATCAACATTTACTATTCAATAAACATTTCTGTATACAAGAAGTTGACGATTTGCTATTTGCTACACCTTTCTGTATACAAGAAATTGATGATTTGCTATTTGCTACATCTTTCTGTATACAAGATGTTTGACAATTGAATTTTTAACATGAGATTCAATGAGTAACCTATAATATTTACTGGTATATGTCAGGTGGTATAACTTGGTAGCTTAACTGTTACCCAGCAATATGTAAACTGTGCTAGATATCCATTGGTCAGCCTTTAACGTTCTATTAATTAAAGAAGCAGATATAACAGGTTGTGGCTTGTGCTTTGAGTGTTTAAATGGCCTATCATTATCAGTGTTAGAACTTTTCAGATAGTGACTTTCAGTCTCAAGAGTTAATTAAATAACATACATGGAATTTAAGAAGTCGGCTGACAGATTCTTGGCAATTAACGTGAAGTTTATATTACAATTGGAGGACTTTGGGCGATAAGCAAATATTTCATTAACAAAATATTGTGACCATTTATAAATATTGAGCTGTTTGTGAAATGGTTAAATATGACCATGAATGCTACAAGGGACTCAAACCTTTTTCATTAAGTATTAACTGAGGAATATAATGAGACTGAAAACTGAGATTAACACTGATAACCGAGATTTTGAGACTGATAACTGAGATTTTGAGACTGATAACTGAAATATTGTGAGTGAAAACGGAGATAGATTTGAGATTTCGAGATTGAAAACAAAGATTTTGAGACTGAAAACAAAGAGATTTCGAGACTGAATACCGTTATTTAGGTTCTGTTCTTTTAAATGTTCAAGCCATGATATTCTACAACTACTTACTGACAATATATTTACTCTGAATCTAATCTACTGACTGAACTTAACTTATGACAGATACTGTACATATATTTGGCATAGTTTACATTACTATTAAACTATAGATAAAAACATATGACTTATATTACTCGAAAAATAAATAAGATGATTGAAAACTAAACTGGATGACTATATACAGGTAAAATGTGGGCAACAATAAATGTACAAGATAGCTAACTCAAAGATGAAAACACAACAAAATAAATAATAAAATGGGAAGAAAACTTCGGCAATACATAATAACATAAAATAGCAAGAAGGTAAAACACTAATTGCATGCAACATATGAAAAACAACAAATCGAAATAAACATATTTAGGACTTTGTGGCAAATAACTAAATTTTTGCCCAAATATTCTTAAACAATTATAATTACGGTAGATTAATTCTAAAGTTCGTAGTTGTATCCGTTTCCACACTTAGTCCATTTTATAAATACATCCAAAATTGTCTTACATTTTTTGGCCATACCTTTTGCAATGTGTACAACTATATCAATTTACTATAGTTATAAGTATATGTTCGAATCATTCAACTCTAAATTTGAATATTTTAGTGCATTTATATGTAAGATATATGGGCTATTTTATTGGTATGTATTCAGATTCAAGATTTAACCCCTTTAGTTGTAAATACTAACAAAAGCATTCCAATAAAACTACAGAAAGTGGTGATTATCAATCTTTCATTTCAGATCTTATCTTAAGTTTGGATCAAATTTTTATTTGCCTGATCTGTAATATTGTATCATCTCAGAATCTGCAACAGACCTTATACATGTAGCACACTTTTTAACATTGTGTTATTTTTACCTTTATTTTGTTACTTCCAGAAGGGTTGTTAACCATTCGAACTTAGCAACAGAATCAAAATGCCAATTTTCAATGTAGCAAATAAGATTAAACACTCTGAAATACAAGGAAGCCAAAATAAATATGCTAAATCTAAATTGGTAAAAAAAACTTAATTAAACCAAAATATTTGAAGCTGCTGGGCTAACCAAGTAACATGTTAAGGCAAAATGATGACAACAGACTTTCTACTAAATTTGGAATGACCTTTTATACAACCATTGGATTATTTAACAAATGCATATACAATTTTTCTGAATGATCAAAACCAAAATATAAATGAGGGTTCATTAATATCTCTTTGGTTCAAATCTAAAAATACAACACTTGACCTTTGACACTGCTAAAATGAATGCATAATTTGTGACCGACCCTGAACAGTAAACCTTTGACTTTTTTTGCCTTGTATAAAGAAAACGTCCATCTTTTCACAACATGCCTTTGAATAGTGAAAGATGGTAATTTGAGACATATTGTTTTCTTTCTTTGTTCTAGGCAATGTCAAATATGTGTGTTACAGTGTATATGGGAATGAAATGTTCGTGGTCATTACACGGGGTGGGGAGAGAGAGAGAGAGACGTAAAAGTGATGATTCTCTATCACATGATATTCTCTATCTATGATTGTTAATGACTCATTGCGACATGTAAAAATCTGGATGTTCTCCCTCTTTCTCAAATTGTTTTGCCTCCTCTTGCATAGATTCTTTTATCTTTAAAATTGCCGCATTTTCACCACCCTCCTGAAAATCAAGACAACAACATTATGCGCACATGTAGCTTCACCATACACCATCGCACAACAGGTATATATGCATGGTAAAGCAATGTTGTACTGTCAAGTATGAGGTGAACAAAATACTACGTTATGATTGGTTCAGGCACGGGCACATGTTCAAAACTAGTTCAAACTAACCAATCAAATAAATAAAAATTCCAAAAAACACAACTATACACAAAAATACACATGCTGCCAGAGGTCAAGTTTGTATAGAAAAAAATCATTCCGAAAAATAAATCAAGAAAACGTTGAGATTTTGGGCCAATATTGCACACCTGATCTAACGAAAGGGTAAGAGTTCAAAGGTTGGTTTGTTTGACTGATACACTGGGAAAATCACTGATTATAATCAAGGTGAAATATATAAGCAATGAAGGTCAAGGTCATATATATACTCAAGGTCACGTAATACATGATAGAAAGACAACACTGCATCTGAGATGAAAAAGCTACGGAACTATAACTGAAAGCTGACTTCCAGATAATACATTGATCATTTTGGTTTCAATAATACATGTAATCATGCATTTTGTTTGAGGGAGAGTTTCAAAGGTTTGAACAATTATAATGGCAGTATTTGGCTCAAAAGCACTGCAGGGGGAAAAGCAGATATTAAATAGTCTTTGAAAGTCACTGGCAGACTTGGTAAATAAGAAATAAGCCATGCAAACTTAGGCGGTAACTGTTACTCAAAATAAACTTAGTGAGAGAAAAAAAGTTCACAGACACTAGAAATGAACAAGAATTGTTAACGAAACATTGTTATCCTATGTAAAGTGTATGTCAATACTCTACTATTCACAATTCACCCACTGCTGTTACTCAGGTTACTGAACTCCAATTTACATTTTTTACAAAAATCTGAGATGTCAGAAAAGTTATTTACCCTAGACATAAAAGTTTATATGGCGTCCACATATGTCTTGGAAACAAAAAATGATCCCATTCCACTTTCAAAATCCTCTTCTTCAGTTTCCAGGGCAACGGAAAACAAAGCATAGTTCTTTCACTATAGTCCATCTTCAAAAAGTTTCTGTTTATCAGCACTTTGTCATCCACATCTTCTTACTTCAAAACACTAAATTCTCTGTTGAATATGCGTTCCTTCTGAGTTGCATTTCTTTCAAACACTGGTGGTACAAGAATCAGTCTACTGGAATAGCTGAACGAGATGCGCACATCGAAAACATTATATGATTTCTTTAATCCTACATTTTCTGTGTGATTGAAATTGAATAAGTCATTAACTTTCATGTAAGACTTCATCATTGAACAAACTATTACTGAGACCCATATCCTTTGTGTGTGTAATGCCGATTCGTTGTTTAAATGTTTTTTTATCAAAACATAAGAGACCGTAAATTTATATTTCTTTAGGTTTGCAATGCTATAAGTACATGAGAACAGCGCGATAATTAAGCACTTAGGCATATTTTAAGTTCAAATGAAATACTTTCTAATACGATTTTTTCTCGAATATAATTACGAGGCACTGTTTGTTCTTATAGATTATCTTGTATTATGTGTACCATACTGAAATAAATGTACTATTCTCAGAGTGTTACGTCAATTACAAAGTTGAACAACATTGTGGGTAGATTTTCCATTGTAACCCAGGGTTAAACTGTTAACAACATTCAACACTACACTACAGTTATGAACACTGTCATTTGAAGCACATAGAACTCCCATTGATTATTACAAGAATCAAATATAGTTCATTAATACCAAACAGGTGTTCACTCTTCTTAATTAAAGCTGTGCTCTCACAAAATAGATGAAGAATCTTAAGAGAGTTTCTCATTTTGAATAGACACATACATATACACAAAAGCAGCCCTTCCCAATAAAGCAGAATTTCTGGTCAATAAACGTATAAAACACATTTATTGAACCCAAAGCATAAACTGGTTGCTAAGAAACAAGATATTTGTCACGTTTTTTTTTAATATTCCAGATTCAGACAATTATTAGCAGAGAATAGGTGAGGAGAAAGGTAAAATTTCTAAGTGTGAGTGTAGTTTTAGGGAAGCATGGGAGAGTGACCGTGATATTGGGGTCAAGGTCATTTTAAACTCAAGGTCAACTAATGTTTCCTGACCTAAATATAGCAAAACCGCAGATTTTTCTTCTCTTTTCATTTGTGACAAACATTAAAATAAATCACTATCTCTGAGGTATTTTGTCCTTAATCGATTCATCATGTGTAAACTAGTTATAGATTTCCCAAAACATTTAAATAAATAACAAAAACACTTTATTTCACTATTTCAGAAATAATACTATCAGCTAGGTATATATAAAGTGCAAGAGGTGTATAAGTTTAACCAATGAAATTATTAGATGCAAGGAAAGAAAGGTGTGTCTACATTGACCCAAAAGCAAGGTTTCCGTTGCTAAGATACAGATTTTTTTCATTACAAACTCAACATAATGACAGCAATACTGATTTTTGTTTCTCTGCTTGTAATTAAGTAGGTATTTGGTTCAATTTTTTCTATCTCATAGTCTTAAAAAACAACAAAATAATCAAGTGACTCCAAATCATTGCGGATCCATTATAAAATTGAGAGATATCAAAAAGCAACAAAGAATATTTCTTTAATCTTTTGGACTGCTCTACTAAAAGCAACTGGCATTCATGAACCCTTCAGTACGGTTGATTACAAAACTTATTTAACAAGACAAATATTTAACTGGTAATTAGACATAGCTCATGTGATACTAATCCAAATTAGAAAAACTTTAGTTGCATCATTTTCGCTTAGGCTATGTGCACCAAGAAGAAACCGTGATTTATATAAGCACTTATTTGTGATTCTATCCTTAACACAGTAAGCTAAGAAATAGGATTGAGTTGTATTGAGGTGTAAGAACGAAAGGGTTCTAAGTGCTATTGAATAAAGAAACAGATAGAACCATTTCACTTTCAACCATCAACTTTGTCCTTTTCATTATGTAGTAACCTATCAATTCAAAGGAAAATTGAATCTGATACCTTTAAGTCTACAGACCGCTGAAAGTTTCATGAAGCCAGATTGTTAATGTACAAAAGTGATCGAGAAAAGGATGTAAAAAAAGGTTTATAGGTTAATGGTTGACTAGTCTAGGAACGTTAACTCACATATTCATGTTAAAACTCACAACAAATTCAAATTGAAGCCAATACTTGTCTACTTTTCACGTTTTGAGGTACAGATCAATGATGTAAATCCAGAAGGTTCCGTCGCTATGTAGCAAATAGAACCATTATATTTACACCTTCATTCTTCAACAGTATCAAAGCAGTAGTAAGTTTCAACCCTGTGAAATATTAAACAGCACCCTACACCTGTTTCTTAATTCAACAGCAATTAAAACCATTTTGAATTCACCCCTCAGTTTATTATATACAAGCCAATTCAATGCAAAGCCATTTGTTTTCTTTGGCACATAAGTTCTATTTTTTTGAAAGTTTTAATGATAGATTTTGCCAATGCTTTCTTTTTTGTTCAATATGCAGTCAAAACGGCTGAATTAGGCTCACGTTAAAACATTCCAATAGCTACAAGCCCCATGTGCTTAGTTTGATTTTCAATTTCTCTGTAGGTATCCAAAACTGAGAGATATCCTTAAAAACTAAAGTAAAACAAGAAAAGGAGACATAAGGAAGAAAATGAAATTATTCCTGTCCTGCATACCAACTGTCCCTTTTCATTACAATCTCATTCAAATTTTGTGCACATTTACAGTTTTCTGTCTAGTTTGCTATGCATTTGATACTGTTCGATTCAGAGCCCTGTGAAAAGTGGACAAGCTATGATGTGTTAGGACAGCAGTACTTGTAACACGTGTACTCACATTATCTGTATAACCGCCTAAGTTTGGGTAGCCCATATCAGGACCTGGTCCGTTACCATTCTGGGGTATATCGTCTCGAGGGGTGCCAGGTCCATTTGCCGGAGAATTCTTCATAGCGTCCATATCACCTGAAGAATCACATTTAACATAATTAGGTCTTAGTTTTCTATATGTCCTGTATAAAACCTATGTAATTGTGTGTCCTATATAACACATATGTAATTGTGTGTCCTATATAAAACCTATGTAATTGTGTGTCCTATATAAAACGTATGTAATTGTGTGTCCTATA
>ENA-OREC01001697-OREC01001697.1-marine-metagenome-genome-assembly--contig:-NODE-1697-length-11439-cov-8.312269_pt1 | contig 11439 bp, 7 predicted proteins | sample MGYA00248626_ERZ508543 | MGnify/ENA primary metagenome ERZ508543 (study PRJEB26211, sample SAMN05518279) | marine metagenome | isolation source: Puget Sound, Washington, USA | host: Bankia setacea... | reverse complement strand
ACACAATCTAGATATACGAGCATTGATACTAGTGAATTTAATTACTTACATTCTACCATCATATATTCTGATCCTTCAATGTTCAGTTGTCCAGTCTTGTTTCTGATATTGTAACTGGCAGAACAAACATATATGCCTGAATACGCATAGGTCAAATCTGATAAGTTGAGCTGTGCACTTCCTGGCCACTCTTTGACCACTCCGTATCCAGGCCAGATTAACTGCCAGTGTTGGTATGTGTATGTGCTAGGTATACCATGTGCTTCACACGTTATGATAGCTGAGCTAGTAGAAGGAGCTGGTGGTGAAATATTTACTGATACATCTGGTGGAACTGTTAAATATACACACGTACAAATTTTATGTTATTAGTTAATGCTTTGCAATGGATATTTTGTAATCTTAACACATGTTGTTTATCGTTTTGCTTTTAAAGGGAATTATATTAAAGGAAACAGTTCATTGTGTAGGCAGATAAACAAGTTTATATGAATGGCATGTGGTAGCCCTTTCGTGATTAATGTCATTATTTTTTCATTTGAAACAGTAGGTACCTTTAGTATACAGTGTATATTGTAACTTACTAAAAGACAGCAAGACATTTTGTTTGAGGTAGGAAATGGCTTACAGTTAAGAACTAGTTGTACATTTTTGCTGTCACCTGTCTCTATACCATTGTCAGCCTGACATATGTACTGTCCAGCATATGTACGTGTTGGAGTTGGTATGACAAGATCCAGACCATTGTAACTGTTAGTGCCAATACCAGTCATTAATACACTGTTATTACCAACTTTATACCACTTAAACACAGACACAGGTTTACTATGTGCTGTACAAGTCAATCGTACATTGGTATCGTACTCAGTAGCTGTCACTGTAGTCATGGTAGTGATGATTGGAGAATCTGAAGTAAAGAATATAAGGTACATTATAATATGTTTCTAAAATGGTCAAATATGACCAAGTGTGACTATCAATGACACATACTACATTGTACCCATACATATATATACTATAGTGACACACTATCACTAGTTGCGTGACTGTTGCAATACTATGACTGTTCTTTTCATAATAAGGATATTAATTATACATGTATTTTAGGTGGGCAAAATCCTGCTATTTATGTCATCTTTATACATGTATAAGCTTTGTTTGTGTTTAATTGTATATCATGTTTGTTATTGAAGGCCTTTTTAAATAAGATTTATCTGTATATGTGTACACGTAACACTTGAAAGTCGACTTCAGAAAATAAAGTTATTATCATTATTATACGCATAATTAATAGGCAGCCCAATTGTGAATAAAAACCTTATTCACATATCATTTATACTTTGGTTTTAGTTTACCCATAGTTGCAAAACAAATTATTTAACAATCAGGGTATGTCAACGTGCCAACTTTTAAGCCAGTCTTTTTGTAGCCAGTAAAGCATTGAATTTACGTTTCCGTTGTTGTCTAAGAACGTGTTTATCAAAACGATTATTATAGTTTAAGGATTTGTATAAAAATCGAATATCTTTTAATGATGGCGTTGTGATCATATTTATTTTTTAATATAAAAAATAAAACATTTAAGCGATTCCTATGAATTTTAGTGTCCGCATAGTACATTTTCATCATGCTGGGTTGCGCTGTGATGTTCCCGTTTTCAAATATCATCAAACGAAACCTTGATGGCGATAGCGCATTCTTTGTTGAGTAGTTCTACCTACTTTCATTAAAATCGGTGAAGGTGATGAATTCCACCACAATGCGTTGCACCCCCTTAATGTGTTTGCAGAGATAACTAGAGCTATTCCTTATTCTGATGAGTATACCCCTAGCTTTGTCACTAAAGTAAGGACACGTTTACCATTAACAAATCATTTAGAAGACTTAGTCGTGATTAAGGTAGTTTGAGACACAAACTTTCTATATGGGTTTAAGTATTTTGAATAACAGTGGGACAGGGAACGGTGCCGTTGTATACAAGGAATTGGAATTGGCACAAAAACAAATGTAATGTAAAATTGAATGAGTGAATCGTGTTGTTCGTGTATGTAACAATGTGTGAATATACACTTCATAAATGCTATAAATGTGCAGGTATAAACTAACCCATACTACATTTAAAACAGGTGAGATCATGTAGATGTATTAAAGAAATATAGCTTAGAGACTTAATATGAAAATTGATTTATTACATATTTAATAAAAAATAAAAAGTCAACAAGCCTAATTCATTTCGGGAAACTGTTACTTAAACAATCGGAAATGGTTAGGAACATTTGACCTTGACCTTAAACCCAGTGACCCCAAAATCAATAGGGTTCCTCTGCTACCCAGGATGGATGTGTGGAAGGTTTGAGGAAGGTAGATGAATGCGTTCTCAAGTAAAAGATCGGAAACACTTTGGACACATTTGACCCCAGTGACCTTGGCCTTTGACCCAATGACCCCAAAATCAAAAGGGGTTCTCTGCTACTAAAGAGGGATGTTTGGACCAAGTTTGAGGTGGGTCAAGGCGTTCTCATGTAATTGGTCGGAAACGAAAAGGTTACAGATGGACAGACCGACCGACATGTACAACGCAATATGCCCTCTCCTCTTCGAAGGGGAGCATAACAATGTAGCTACGTGTAAAACGCCAATGTCACAAAATGGCCGAGCAACCTGCAATTAATACAAGCAACAGAAACTTAGAAAATGAAACATTTCATGTATTTGTTTAGGACATTCTCATTATGACTTCTGAATAAAAAAGGCTTGAACTTGTTATAATGCAAATACCTTACACGGACCAATTAAAATTTACATACAACTCTGTTTGACGTATGCCAGCTTTGATCAACCCGATGGCTATTCCACTTTGTTCTTTTTACAACCTTGACGTTTCATATTTTCCTTCTGTGTGGATTCATACCATGTACAAATTTTACATCACTCAGTTTATTTTGTCCAAATCAACAGTTTTCTCGTCCAAAAAATAAAGACATTTCGTCATCGCATGCTTCCATGAACTGTATAATCACAGCTCATTATTTAGCCACAGAATTATATTTAAAAACTGGTAAATAGCATATAAATATACAAATTTTCATGTAAACAATTGTTAGAATAATAAAGTTATACTGAATGTAAAAGTATGCCAACTTATAAGATTTGTTAAGTGTATAACAAGAAATAGAGAATATTAGATTACCTACCATGTTTGGTATGAAAGCTTACAAAATGATTATCATGAAAAGAAAGCTCTCATTTATAAATATCATACATATAAGCAAATTATTTAATCCTTTAAGTATATTGTGAGTTCGGCAATACATAAACTATTAAGTTAATGATTGTGATTTTGGCAATACATAAACTATTAAGTTAATGAATGTGAGTTTGACAATACATAAACTATTCAGTTAATGATTGTGAGTGTGGCAATACATAAACTATTAAGTTAATGATTGTGAGTTCGGCAATACATAAACTATTAAGTTAATGATTGTGAGTTTGGCAATACATAAACTATTAAGTTAATGATTGTGAGTTTGGCAATACATAAACTATTAAGTTAATGATGATAGCCAACTGCATATGTGAATGGCAATATTTATCTATTGAATATATTGGGGAATTCATGACCTAAAATCAGAAAGATCCTATGATTTTGTTTGGAATTATTTTTATAAACTTTCACCACAACTGATCAAAGTTTAACATCCCTTAAAATGATTGACTTTCACTTCCTGCATTTGGGAGGTACAGGTGTTTTTTTATCTCATGTATAATAAATCCCATTATTAATGTGTAAAAGTTTTCATTTTGAGTGAGTATACATTATGTGCATGGCAATATTTATTTGTCGTTTAATTATGCACTCCCTTTCATTGTTACATACTCATACAAACATTTACAAGAAATCTTTGAACAACTGGTTAAAGGTTATAAACAGCATGTTAAGTGTTGCTTTATGGAAATAATACAAATCATGAATTTCTATTTAATAACCTCACATGAGTATCTTGTCATGGACCATGCTCATTACTTTATTTATATAAGTTTAAAATTAAGAAACACAAAATTAATGTGTATTACAAATCATACTTATTATGTTGCGCAGAATCTGTAACATGCTCCCATCTTTTTAAATTCATGTGTGTGATAAATCTATTCAGTATTTGGTAAACGGTTGTTGAATAAATGTCATGCATTTTTTAATTCAGGTTAACTAAACAGTGTTTCCTCGAATAAAAATCACGAAAAGTTATCTATTTCAAATATATTATAAACCAAGTTGTGACCTTAAGCAGAGAATATCAGTATCAATGTTGAAATATTATAACAAATGTTACAACACTCAATATTAGTTAATGGTTTCGTTGTGTTAGATTAAACGTTGTTCAAAAGTAAAGCTGTCATATGCAGTTATTATCAGTCCATGTAGACTAACTGTGCTCCACAAACAATGCATTTAGGTTATCTAGAACCTCCATTCAACGTTTGAGGTTAGTAGATTCCGATAATGTTCATAATCAGCTGTAAATCTTATATATGAGTCGATGACTTATATTTTTCAATTAAAGATGTCTCCTCTTAACAGCCTTGAGCAAAGTAAGAAATACAGATATGCAGATTAATTTGTAAATAAAGGGATAACCAAACTGTTCCACCAAAGGTCCATGTCACTAAGTTCTTTGACCTGCTGCTTTTTGTGTTAATGGTCACTGTAAACTGGAATTGTCATTATCCATTGAACTTCTTCCATCTGAAAACCGTTTGTCCCATTTAAAAACCAGCTCATGTTTTACCTCTTTATGCTGTGCAGCTATGTGCATCTTCTTGGACGTTTTTGTAGGCGTCCTTCCAACATCTGAGCAAAACTTAATGATCAGATAATGTCATTACGAGATTATTATTGCTAAGTGCTGCCATCAGAAAACACTGCTAACTTTGCCGTCTAAAGTGCAATAGAAGTCAAACTTTAGGGTTACGTCACCATAACATTAAGATTATTGTAACCATTGGACAACAATATATCTTTTTTATTTACGATGTTATATACTCGTTAAACCAGGAAAAAATGACGTGCCCAGCCTATGCGTTACTATGGTAATTAATATGTCAATTTCTTAGAACGTATGGGAACGATTACTGTCAAACTAGTTGTAATAGTTCCGAAAGGACACAGGTTTGCATTCATCCATAATCTTTTTTTTTTTAACAAAACTAAACCTTAGACGCATGAAGTCTATGTTTCTTTTGAAGATCCCTCGTAATATAATCTATGTACCAAGTTTGAGGACACTAATGCTGTTGTTATTGATTGTTAAAATAATTTGCATTGAATGTTACTTGACTTTTGACCTGCTGACCTCAATATCAATAGGGGTCAGCTATTGGTCATGCCATAAATCCCCAACAACTTTGAGGACTGTAAATACAAGCGTTCTCAAGCTATCAATAGAACAAACTTCTTGTGTTAAAGGTCACTATGACCTTGACCTGCCAAGCTTTACAACGATGGACCAAGAGATCAATGGGCAGACAGTCATATGCAAAGCAATATACCGAATGGGGTCAGACTAGTTATTGGCAGTTATATACACAAGCATTGGAGAAAAACATTGGGTACTGTTATAAATACACTGCATCAGCACCAGGTAATACCACAATATTGAAGAATGGAAACAGGATTTTTAGGTATGACCCTTCTAATATACTTCCTGGCTCTGAGGAGTATACAGCCCAATTAATGTTTACAGGCTAACAATAATTTTATCAGCATGTGGGCGTGCATTCAAATCCCACTCAAATTTCTACATTTTTACATAATTTGCAAAATACTAAACGCTCGAAATCTCTCAAACTGTAAAACACGGAAATCGCTGGAAGCGAGGAATGCTCCCCAAATGCCTATTGTCTATAAAAGGCAGATCTTATAATAAAAAAAAACACTTGTGTATTGAACACCAAGACATGACAAAGAAAAAAATCTTTTATGAAAAGTAATAAGGAGAGATAACTCAAATAAAATGTTAGATAGGATTATGGTTCTTGTCTTCTGCACTTATTCTTATTAACATCAATGTATGTACCACATTTAATTTCAATCCCTTTTGTACTTTCCAAGATATGGTTAAGGGGAGATAAATATGCAAATATACAGGGTAGGAGTATGGTTCTTGTGCACTGTCCTTCACTGCCATCTATCTATAAACCAAGTTCCATTTATATCCCTTTTGTACTCCAAGAAATTGCCCAGACAGACATTGATTATGAAAAAAATGGTTATGGGGAGATTACACTGTAAATATACTGGGTAGGATTATGGTTCTTGTGCACAGTACTTCCTCTCACTCAGACATCTATCTATAAACCAAGTTTTATTCCAATCCCTTTTGTACTCTCCAAGATATTGCTCAGACAGGCATCCATTATGACAAATACAAAGTTAAGGGGAGATTACTCTCTAAATATACAGGGTAGGAATCTGGTTCGTGTGCACTTCCCATCTTTCCCATCGCCATCTATCTATAAACCAAGTTTCATTTCAATCCCTTTTGTACTTTGCAAGATATGGCCCGGACAGGCAACAATTATGAAAAAGGATTAAGGGGAGATAACACTGTAAATATACAGGGTAGGATTATGGTTCTTGGGTTCTGCCCACCCCCTCATTGCCATATATCTATATACCAAATTTGATTACATGCCAACAGTAGTTTTAATTATTTGCCAGACAAGTTACCGGACGGACGTGCCAACACTGCATATTGTGAGTTATTTTGTTGATATAGATGAGTTTATGAGCTTATAAAAACCCATAATAACCCTTTTACTAACCCCTTAAAACCCTTTAACTAACCCTCTAAGTTTACCAACAGTTTTCATGCAAAACATAAGCCAATAGGTTCCAAATGCTGGCTCGGACAGACAGACAGACAGACAGACAAAGCGGCGCTTATATGTCTCCCCTTCGGGGAGCATAAAAAGTATACTTGATTCAGAAGAAGCATGTATGCGATCAAAATAATAACAATTAATAGCCTTTGAAAAAAATTCCAATAATGCGGGTCGAACCTAAAGAGATTCATGCATATATCAAAGAAGAAGCAAGCACAGCGCCCTTTCTTACATGTAAGATCTAGTGTAACAGAGGAGCGGACTGGAGTGTCTGTGTTGACGTCAGTCCATGCCTCACAAACAATAACAGCTCCATCTTGGTCTCTGGTTGGTTGTATTGTTAGACGCCGTGTTCTTATAACTCCACCATAATCAGCTGACTGGTCTGTCGGTGAGCCTGTACTGTTTATGAGTGTGTTACCAATGTACCATCTTATGTCTGAGACTGGATATGATACACCAGTGGTACAAGTTAGTGTTAACTCGTTTTGTCCATTAGCAATAATGTTACTGTTTCCTGTGATGTTTGTGTACAACGATCTGACTGTAACCAAAATACAACTGATGTTACCAACATACTGACCGTATCAATTAACATGTCTGTGAAGACAACATTTGTACAGGATTTCAATTATTGTTATGGTGCTTTAACACACAAATAGCGCTAGTTACAAATGAACATTCATCAATTATGTTCATCTCTTGAGAAATATGAATATTCATATGGATTTATCGTGACTCAGACAGAGATCTTTCCAAGGACAAATCGTTTCTGGCACATGTTTACAAAAGTTGATCTCTTAAAAATACATCATATTATTTATAAAAACCAATCAGAACAAAGACATCGTTAGAACAGACTACGTACATTTCACTACAAGAGTTGTACTTTGTGAATCAGTGTCGATCGTGTTCACTGCGTTACATCTGTACTCGCCATAATGCTCTCTGGTTACATGTGCTAAGACCAGAGAGAAGTTCTGCATTGGTCCACCTTTATGGATCTCTTGTCCGTTGTGTTCCCAGGTAAAGTTGGAGTCAGGTTTACTAGAAGCACTACAGTCTATTGTGTAAGATGATGTCCCTTCATTGACAGGTGTTGGTGTGGATACAGTCACAATCGGTTTGTCTGGTAAACGCAGTATATATAAGAGTATATGATATGTGTTGTATATATATAATGATTTGGGTGTGCACAAATGAGGTAATATAACGTATAACTAAAGCAAGTAAAAGTTTCAAAGATATCAGAGGTACTGAAACCAAGAGAATGATGGTCATATATTACACAAAGAATACTCAACTAGATAAATCCAAACTTTGATAATCAAATATTTGAACTAATAAACAGACTCAACAACTTGTTTACTGAAATGATTAGAATAATAATTATGCAGAATATTGCTGCTACTAGTAGTTTTATTAATTTTCATAAACAGTTCAACTTCTTTCACTTTTATCTAAATTGAATTATAATTCTTATTGCTGGTTTCATAAATATAACAAGGAGAGCCACTAAGCCCACACCAAACCCACAATCTAAATCAACTTTACATATATTTGCGTCACGTTCTTTCTATAATATCAAGGTACCTAAACAGAACTGATACTTTGAGAATTAACTTGAATCGATAATTTGTTTATCTATGCATGTATCCTATGCGACTCAACATCCAGAGTAATTTGGTTCAGAAAGAAGTTATTCAATGTATCATTAAGAAAGAAAAGGGAATCAAAGACTATTCAAAACGGTTTTGTTCAAAGTCAGAAGAATGTGAAAACCAATGGCTTTATGGCATGCAGCGTTGTTCAATGTAATCCCAACGATTCCCTGGCATCTATTAGATACAATATGCTCTGCAAGAAAGTTGAAAGAGCGAATATATTGTTCATGCCTGATAGAGGTTGAGGTGGTTACTTCCACCAACCACTTCCACCTCTAAGTTTGGCTCCAAGTGGATGTACTCTTAGGTTATGTAGTGGATGGGCTATAGTAATGAAATCAAACTGTCTGAGTGGGGATGGACGATAGCCGGTTAAACACTCTCTCCAATGATGGCAGACAAACGCCTAGTCCAATGGCATATTTTCAGATCATTCATTGTAACTGTTCGGGAGAGTGCAATACTAAAGTAAATATATCTGCAGAAAGAATCGGCTGAATTGCACCAGTGTAGGTTAGCAATGATATAAAGGCAACTGTGACACAGTGACACTGACAGATGAGCCAGTGATAGAATAAGGTAATGAAGAGAAATGCATTTGAGAACTATGAAATAGCATAATAGGTGTCAAGACGTCAGGGCTCCAAGAAAACAGTTTTCATGAACAAGCCCCGGGCCTGTGGTCTTTGAAAATGGACGGCCCTGATTTTGTTCACACTAGCCCGAAAAAAAACATTTTACAAAATCTCCACATATCAAGGTGTTACTGGTAAACAAACTCTGATTTTGGTGAGTCCGTTATCATTTAAGAACAGTAATCCGTAATCCAAGAAGAAATGTTGAATCAAATGTAAACGATCTATGTCATTGTACGCTCTATGATCCATTAATTAACAAGAAAATATGAAAAACATTGAGGTTCAATACATTTACAATGTGATGGTTATCTGTCAGATTGTTAGCGCTGTTCTGTCAAAATATTCTCCACATTAAACAGAACAACTATGTCATAAAACTTGTTTTTGCATTATTCTTTTAGTGTGTTTGTGTTTGTTTGTGTGTTGTTTGTTTGTTTGGGAGAGGGGGACAGGGATGAGGTGGTATATTGACTCGCCTATGACAGTTTAGTTTTGGCGATAAAGCACAGCCTTCTATACATTCTATACAACAATTATAGCACTAACATTTTAGATCTAGTGTTTATGACGAATCTCCATTCAACGGTTAAGGATAGAAGTAAGAATGATGACCAAAATGTTTGCATTTAAGGTAACTGTGACCTTGTCATTTGTCCTTATGACCTCAAAGCACTAAGGGTCATATATTGATCATAATCAACCACTTTGCTGGGTAACAGGACTGTAGTCTAAGCTTGAGCAGAAATCAATTAAACATTTTTTTTAAATCACCAAGACACTTGACATGATGACCTCAATATCACTAAGGGTCATTTACTAGTTATAACCAACATGCCTGCCTAGTTTAAAAATGTAGGTTCAAATTGTCTCTAAATACCAACAGTAATCAATAATCAATCATAATAAACTAACGATTTTATAAACTCAACTAAACCCTTTACAACTTAGTGTGTGTTTGGTTTCTTTTAGAAAAAAATCATTTGTCAGACTATTTAAAGTCATGATTAAAGTCTAGGCAAGTACAAACCTTAAAACTGATAAAAACAAAACATGACTTCATTATGTGTGACTTGGAAAAATTGGGTGTACCAGTATTCTTTTGATTTTTATGATCCCCACTTTTGATAAATATGCATCATTTGTATACGTTGGCTTCTACAATCCACTAGGTTCTAGACTTGACTAGGTTTTCACTTTGCTCCAATTGTGATTTTTTAACATAACGATTATATATTTTAAATGTTCTAATAAATTATTGACATAGATTAATATGAACACGATAAACCTGAAGTGTGCTATGGATGTACAGTGTGGATATGGGTTTCAGATGGAAAAAAAACTCAAAAACTGTGAAGATAACTACAGTTGTTTCTTCTGAAGTTTTATTAATTTATTCAAATTAGTGAATGATTTGACACCTTCTTTATCATGTACCGATATTGTTTTTAGTGTGTAGGTATATCATAATATGGACCATCAAAAAATGAGCAGTAAGAAGAACTGGTACTTACAGTTAAGGTTGAGCAGCACGGAGTGTGAAACTGTTGAAGTACCAGGTAAACTATTCCCAGCTGTACAGGTAACGTTATTCTTTTCATCATATCGTGTGGGATAAAGGTGCAGGTCCTGTCTACTCACTTTACCATTGTACTGACCATCAGTTACGGTCATCTGTTGGTCATTTGTGATCTGATTGGTTACATTGTACCATGTGATACTGGACTGTGGATTAGAGGAGCCTGTAGTACAAGTCAAGATCAGTAGAGAGGTTCCTGTTGCCACAAATACACCGGTAGGAGTGATGGACACAGTGTTTGGACTGACTGTTGGGAAATAACAATATACGAATATCAATCAATGTGTGTATGTTGTATAAACACATTTGCATGTACATAAATCGTACCAACTAAATAGAACATGTGAGTACAGTCTAGTAGAGTTTGTATCTATTTTTGCTTTGTCTATGTTCTTTGTACCAACTTTATAAAGAAATATTTAAAGATGTATATCAGAACATTTTTCAAACTTACACAGTACGTTGATTGTTACTGTTTCAGTTTTGGGTATGCCAATGGTTCCATGATTAACAGAACACATGAGAGATTTCCCGTTGTCTGTCCTCTCTACAACTGTCCGGTACTGACTACTAACAGAATATGTCTCTGATGTAGTGTTCCATACTGGTGTCTCAGTGTAGCTTTCCTGTTGACCATCAAATGTCCACACCAGAGTAAATCCGGTCTCAGGTCTGA
>ENA-OREC01001696-OREC01001696.1-marine-metagenome-genome-assembly--contig:-NODE-1696-length-11439-cov-10.995247_pt1 | contig 11439 bp, 6 predicted proteins | sample MGYA00248626_ERZ508543 | MGnify/ENA primary metagenome ERZ508543 (study PRJEB26211, sample SAMN05518279) | marine metagenome | isolation source: Puget Sound, Washington, USA | host: Bankia setacea... | reverse complement strand
AGAGTATGAAAGCTTTATCCGTCCACACTTCCCCTGGTCTCACTGAAGAACATTGTGCTTGTTCGCTTTAGTGAACATATTATGGGGCGAGTGTGCAAATTAAGTGTTTAACTGCAAACTGTTGTAACTATAAATAAAACAAAACAAAAACAGACATCCAGTCGATGGTCTTACAGTTGCTTTACCATACAAATACAAATGGAGTCAAATTTTATATTAATATAAAGAAATGAAAGACATGGTGTGTTATCCTTTAGTGTCTAACCTAATTTTTCGTCCAATCAAAATGAATTCTATTTCATAAAGACAGCTTGTTTTGGGAATCTTAATTATTAAGATACCAGACAGGATGTTGTCTGTCAAAAAATAGATTAGACGCTAAGATTTTTAGAATACATTTGTTCAGTTTCTTCACTATTAAGACACCGCTGGCTCTCGCTGCGCTCGCGCCCTTTGGTATCTAAATATCGTGAAGAAACTGACAAATGTACTCTAACTATATTTGCCAACGTCATATCACGATTGAAACGGATATGAGGTAAAACGAACCGACCGAATGACGACATTTGGATGCCACATCGCGTTCATGTTTCCTTTAATGCGTACAATTGATATTTTGTGTAAATGTAAGCGCTTGAGTGAGTTCTGTTATGTTCATTTTTGCCATATTAAATGTTTTTCATACAAGACAATACACGAAGAATACGTTCTTACTAAAAACGACAACTAACTACCTTGCCGTGCAAGAGGAGCCCGAGCACACAGCTATATTCGCACCTACCGTTCTACACGCATGTTTTTGTACATAAAACATGTATTCTTTCTGTTAATCGATAGAGCGGTCTTCATAATACAAAATAACCAAATTTTAGATGTATTGATTAAATATATTGCAAAATATATTTTATAAAGTGGCCAATTAGAAAGTCGTTTAAGTGTATATAGCGGAGTCCAACTCCACGAATGACTCGGGCTTAATGATCTTTTAATAACTAAAACAAACTAACACGCATCCAATAAGACGAAACAACAACTTCAATAATCATATTATTACCAACAAGTATAAAACCAGCCAAGTATATGTACCACTAAATGTAACCATTAACCAATTTATATATACACAAGTACAACCTAATATAAATGTAACCAAATATAGATGCAGACAAACATTAGATACAGTCAAATATAGAAGAAAACCTTATAAATGCAACCAGAAACAAGTCGTCCATAGTAATCTAAGTACCTATTTGCTGCTAACATGAAGCATTTCGTTTAAATACCGATGAACATGATTTAAAGGTTTGAGCAATGACTTACAAAACATTGTCGGTGTGTTGGTGGGTGCACACTTTGCGTATGCGCATATGTGAGTTGTAATTGTTTTACGTGGTTGCAGAAAACCACACTGTAATTAAGCTCTGTGTTCGTTGTATACATAAGTATGTATGTTACCTTCTTGAAATAATTGTGTTAATATGAGTATGATTAATTATTTTCATATTCGTTAATTCAAAGCATCTTACCAACGAGCTGAGCAAAGGTTTGTGGAAGTCTATGAATGTTCTCATCTTGTGTCATCTCAGAAAGAACTTTTAGGAGGGCGTCTGTAACTGTTTCTTCTGCCAGGACTACCTGCAGCTGAGCGCTAGCTGTCTTAACAATGACACCATCACTTACACATGCAGGGTTGCCGTCTATGCATCTTTTGAACAGGGACGTATATACCTTGGTACATGTACGATCTTGTTTGTGTCTAAAAGTAAGGATGTGTATTTCATTTAAACCTGTAATACCACGAAGACCACCATAGAGAAAGACGACTATACTGGATATAAAACGGGTTTGAGACCACATTTTAGTGTATAATTTAGTTAGTATTTAAAACGATTTTCAGTTGCCTCTAGTTTTAATTTAAAACTTAACTTTACAACTTAAAAACTAAACGTGTACTAAATACATCAGCTAGAAAGGACCACCTGTCCCCGGAGACCACGGTGTATTTAGTTCATCAGTGTTTAGTGAATGTAAACCTATTTCTTAAGCTAACCATACATCGTGATTATATGCGACATGTTTGACTGTGCTGAAACAATGCATACACAATACGTGTATAGATGTATTTACTCACCAGTTATTCTCTTGACTGTTTTAGGACCATTCATTGCATTGCCTGTACTGCACGCTCTATTTTCGACAGGTTGACTGTTTTAAATACATTGAACACATATTTAGAATAACGATACAAAATAGGGCAAACAGAAACAAAAACTAACGGAAAGGGAAAGAGAGATGTATGCGAGATGGAAAGAAAATGACGACTAAGAACATATGGAAACGATGTGAAAAAGTAACGATAAACGACAGATCAAGGAAAGAAGAAAAGATGGTTTGAAGAGAATGAGAAAGAAAGGGGAAATTAAAGAATGGGCTAAAAATATATCATGTTTGAATGAATGAAAAAAGGCAGACAATAACGAGCGAATGATAGACTGATTTAACAAAACAAAATTGAATAATAAAAAACGGTTAACTAAACAAAGAAGTAAAAAAACAATGGTTGACCGAAAAACGAAAAAGATGGCTTGAAATGAAAGAAGCGAAAGTAGGAATGAAAGAAATGAGAGAAATAACAGGGTTTACTGTATGCGATAACACCAGATGGGGTATTTTCACAAACAAATCCGGGAGAGATTCCGTGAGGGAGTCTCTCATGTTCTATCTCGCTTAGGGGACTCTCAATGTTACTATAGTTTACTTTTCTACGTAATCTTTGTCTAATCCTGTGAACTTGGAAAAGCACGCAACTTATATCGAACACGTGATACAATCTGTGAAACTTCATTGTTACTAGTGGTTTTGTTTTAAATAGTCCAGTGTTCAGAAAAGTATTAATTTGTCCTTAACCGTGTGCGTTATTTATTGATATAAAGGATATATAATACAATAGTTTCGATACGAAAAATACAACGGCGTTTTTAAAGTGTGGTCAATTGCTGGCATAAAACCGCGCAGAACACTTCGTCAATGTGATTTAATAAACATATACAATGGTAAACCTGTCACATGATTCTATGAACTAATCGTTGTTGTTTTTCAGTTGATCACCAGACCACACAGTGTTTATGATGTTCAATTGTGAAAATAACTTCTTCAACATGTTAACAAGTTAACGACATACTACTAAGGGCTGTGACGTTCCGCTAATAAGACCGACAGAAAAGTGTCTTAATTACTAACTGGCTTTATAATGAGACTTATATACAGTGAAATTGACTGGTTAGGTACCGAAATTAATTGGTTTTAATAGCTCGATAGTTCTCAAGAATTAAGATAAGAAAATAATGTAATGGATAAAATCTGGTATAGAAATCCTTCGAAGTCGGATGTCATTGGCCGTTGTGGTAGGGATGAAAAAACCGAATGACCACGCAGAACCGACAAAAGTCGAACGCTAAAAAAAAGCTCACCGGTCGTATAAGTGTTAACTTGAATATCGGCATATTCAATGTGACATTACTATCTGAACAAAACAATTCTACATAATCAACATTTGGTTTTGTTTTATTGAGGAATTGTTCGAATTACTTTTGAAACTTAATCATGGAGTGATATAATTAATACTAGAGATACATCATTAATACAACAAGGCTTGTAATCACACTGCCATGGAATTAGGCATGGTAATGATGCATTGTCATATATTTACTTGATTTAGGGTCTAACGAGAAGGTTACACAATTCTAATATTTGTAATCCTTATACAAATTTACAAGATAACACATCTACAAATACATGTAAACATTCCAACAAATAGCTTAGCTTTGCTTACAAACAATGTATACATCTTCATCACTTAGGTACAAAGAAACTCCACTCAAACGTACTAGTCTAGTTAGAACAGACAAGGCTGTGCATGTGGTTTTTAATTTAACTGGTCTTTATACATTGTAGGTCTTATCCATTCAGTAGCTCAGTTTGAATTGAATGTTGGCGCATAGTTGCCAATCTAGAGTTTTGTTGTCACTATATAGTTGTGTTTAGAAGGTATTGAAAGGAACGGTTCTTCTCACCCTCTAGTTGACGTATTGTCTTACTGCATCACACCAACTGAAGCAGCCGGTCGTCTTACTTTTGTCCTTTTTTCCCATCGTAGACGTATTTAAAATCAATTCGTGTAACAATCGCGTGATTATTTCTTCGCGAGATGCGGTTATTTGGATACAGCGTCATAGTCGTCGATTGGTTAAATTACGTCGCGAGATTTTAAACAGTTCCAAATTTAGTATAAAAACAGGTAATATTTGGTAGACCACAGAGCCAAAATGTGGCCTACCAGGAGCACCCTAAGTGTGGTCCTAACTAATACTCTAAACATGTAAGAGGTAATGATACTTTACAAAGTTTAGACACAAATCGTTTTAATTCTTCAAATGTTCATTTTCCCCAAGATGTTTTTCATTGTTCTTTAAACTGTACAGTTGGTAATTTCCTATCACTACCCATGTATTGATTCTGTAGATAAAGATGTGAGTACTGCACAAGCTCCTGGTATAGTGGCAAGCACTGATAATCAATCTAGTATCTGTAACCATAGTTCACTGAATATCATATGCTATGGTTGTCATCAACAGGTGTACATATTGTTCATAAAAAAACATACATTACGTCTATCCCAAGCATGATGAAAGTAATACTATTGTATCGCAAACTAACTTGGATATAGATTGTTTATGTCTGACCCACTGTGCGACATTTTAAACTCTTCCATTCTCGATAGAATTGATTTGAACCGAACACGCCTTTGTGGCCACTAGCTCGATTGCACACGAACGACGAGTTCCATGTACCACACTTTTTCACCACGTGATACAAACACAGAAATATGCCAGTGATGCAGCCGTGAGTTATTATAGTTGTCCGACTACGAGCGCGAGGACTAGCTTTTCTCGCAAAGTAAAACGCGGTATCTGTTAACGTTTGTGTCAAAATCTTCAACATGCACGTGAATGCGGTCGTTGTAACTGCTATTAATTTGGTGGTGCAATTTACCATGGTTAGCCTACTGGACACATCTGTAGTACTTGTTACTGGTGTTGTGCCGAATCAGGAGATTTTGTTAGAGATGCCGAGAGCTAGCCTAACTACATGTCAACGAGAATGCATACGCTACGGACCGTCGTGCTCAGGTTACTGTTTTGTTTTTTTCTCTTATCAATTTCCTATATTCAATACGAAATATAATTGTGTTTATCAATTGCCGCCGAACGCTTTTCAACTGTGCGAAAAGTCTTCATTTTGTGCGTTTCATAAGTTTCGTCTAATTCAAACTGTACTTTTATATTAAGTTTTCTCATTTGGAAATTCCACTCATTGCACGCCCTTTTAATTACATGTTTTGTACACCGTTTCATTTGCATGTTGTATATGTTTTGCAGCATATGTATTGAGTTTTGTTATAAGCTACGTAGAATTACGTTTCTATTAATCAAAATATGCGTTTCAACAAGCACAAATGGAACATTAATTTAGGCAGATGAGTTGCCGAGGTAAATTATACTTAACCTCAAAATCCACACGTCGTCGATTATCTGTCACACATATATGGAAAGCCGTTATCTTATATAAAATTGTTTGGGGTGTACTACGGCTTTCCATACACACTAGTCTTCCTAGTGCACCATTGTTAGATTATATTGTTGATGAGTCCCCTAGTAAACGATAACTTGGTGTTACTATAAACAATGATCAATGATCTTAGTTTGAACACTTATGTAGAGAATATCGTTAACATGTAATAAATAGCTTTACTTATTGTCAAGAGTTACTAAGAGTTGCTTACATCATTTAATAGTTTGATTGTTATTGTGTTATCTGGGGTAGTTCATTTATGATAAACTGGTTGATTATATTGTCACCACATAACTCATAAATAGATGTTCAATCAACTTAAATGGATAACATTTTCAGAACGATTTGTTTGTCAATGGGAAATTCAAATGCATACAACATTTTGTGGGAACGCGCCTGACTACTCGTTTGTATTTAATATTCTTTCGTTTTACACTACCCACTTGTGAGACCTGGTGACCACGTGACGGGTACGGGTCTTCTCGAGTGCCATAAACTGCTTTAAACCTAGTACATACAGTTCAGATATATATTAAATGTATCTACAAGATGTAGTTTACAATCAATGGGAACTCCTTGGTCACGTTTGCTTCGGATTCTCTCGAATGTATCTAACACGTCACCATTGTATCTAACACGTCACCATTATTCTAACACGTCACCATTGTATCTAAAACGTCACCATTGGCACTACACAATGTACTTGTCACGTGTCTATACTTAATCTTACTTCATGATCCTTGGATTTCCACGTCGAGAATCAGTCGTTACAGCACATATAACAGTTAATGCAAGACTATTAAACAAATGCCAGTCATAAAAAAACACGTAAAAGTTATAATTGGTTTTGCCATTATAAACATCAAAAACGAACTCTTACCAAGTATTACCAAGGGAACGAGACAAAGGGTAAATTTTAAAACTCGTTCCCTCTGAATTAGTTATTATCTTGACTAGTTTGTCTTCCGAACCGTACTACTGCGTGTGGGTTTGGAAAAAAAAGTGCTTTGGTTTCAGTTATTTAATGGATTGAATGGTTTTGAAGTTTTTATGTATGAACCATTTACTCGTTTCACAATGCACTTGCAACTCCTCGTTTGTTAAAAGCCACATGGCATAGAAGCGACTAAATTGGCTTTGTTATGGCAATTTGGTTTCACTTTTATTGCAGATAAAGCCAATTTAAGTTATGTTTATTCTGTTCGGTTGGTCTGTTCAGCTAAATAAATGAACAGTCAAGGCGAGAAATGGTTCTGTATAGCAGTTATGTACGCAGGATAATATCATTTCTATTACCATGTTCATTTTCCAGGTTATGTTAACCTCTGAACAGTACAAATGCTCAAGGTTACGAACGACTGTTGCATGAATATAAACTTGATTTCCGTCGTCATGTTTATGTTAAGGATTATTGTAAACTTTGAAGGGTACATATATTAAATGTTTAATTATCGACGACTTCTGCAGAAATAATTATGGTTTCTGTGATCATGTTTATTTGTTGGGCCATTTTAAACTTTGAATGGTACATAATTATGTTAAATTTTATTTTCGACGACTACTGCATGATATTGTGATTACCACTATCCGGATCATTTTCAGGGTTTGGCTTGATGCGAGCGGCACATTTATGTATACTATATCGATCTACGACCACAGCTGTCAAGTTTACGTCAGACCCACGATTTGTTTACAGCTATGCAACCGCTTGGAACACAGTAAGAAGTTATAGATGTAGCCCAAAATGCCTGCAATAACGCCATCTAAAGGGAACCATATATTGAATTTACTAACGCCATTCTATTACGATCATGTAGAAAGTTGGGTTTATATATGAGAACCGGTCAGACAAGAAACACCTGTAATCAAGTTCCATTTGCGCGATTATGAACGGCTCAATACAGTAGTATCGTGTGTGTTCATGTGTGCGTGTGCGTCTGAGATTATATAATGATAAGTTTTCCTTTTCAGGACAGGATATGTGGAAATTCTACATGTAACTTTGGAAAAACTTGTGAAACAAATCGATCCATGGACATTCGGCATTGTGTCACAACTTACTGTCCTGAAATCAACCATCAAAGCGTCCCCCGTGTCGTAGGAAACATGAATCACGTGGGTGCGAGACGCCGTTACGTTTGCAGCGTTGAGAGGTCTGGTGGTGACGCGACAATAACATCAAGTACATGTCTGAAAAATGGCAACTGGTCTCAAATTAATTGCTTTCCATTCAAAGTTGGAAGAGTTAACACGCTCATTCAAACGTCTACGTCATTATTGGTTCACAACGTAAGTATTGAAGAATGTGCTACGCGTTGCGTTAAGGCTATGTATTTGTGTGTCTTTTTCAACTATAATTACGGCAGCAACAGATCATGTGTGCATGAAATTGGAGATAAAGAGACAATTTCAACACAACAACCAGGCTGGGTAACTTTTATCAAAACATTCCCGATTATAACGTTGAACAATGGAATCAAATATAACATGACATATGAAGACGGGAAGCAACTTTGCATTTCGAAGAATACAGAAATTGCATCAAGAAGTGACCTCAACATAGCTTTGCAGATGGGATATTCTAATTGCAGATGCGCCTTTGTAAAAGAACGAGACGTGTGGATTGTTATGTGGTATGAATGGAGGTGGTGCTATGGACGAGGAATAACTAGATGTAACATAAAATATGCAGACGTACACTGTAAGAACCCAGACTATACTGATCTTGGGCTACTCGACAGTTAGTCCGGTTCCCTACTTACTGATATTATCAACAGCACAAAGGAACTCCAGACTTCTCAGTTAAACCCTATTCTACCATACTCTCTTTGTAACATCCAATTGAAGTGGACGTTGCGTCAAGATTTTTCAAATAACGTTTATTGCGCTGTGAATAAACACATTAATCAAAGCGATGAAAGCGTTGAAAGAGTGTATGTCTGTTATCGGATGCGGGTGTAGTCATGTAATGCGGAATGAACCAGAAAATGTGTACATCTTAAACATAAACTGTTTGATGCATTTTAGGTGACATACCGCATTATACTGTTGCGACTCAGACTCGAGATTGTCATGTGGTCACCAAGTCAGACAGGTGGGTTTCCTTCGGGTTCTCCGGTAACACCTACTGGAGCGCCCATCAGAAGCGAACAAGTTATAACTACAAGTTATCCTACATGAAGAGTACACGGCGTACACAGACATCAGTGACAATGAACGTGATTTGTAGAAGTTTGAACAAGTTATGTTGTAATCAGTGTAAATAAAGTATCAACTGAAAACACGTGTAAAGCCTTCAACATAAGAGCATGCTTTGTATTTGCTATTTATGTAACTCCAACATCAATATATTTTATTATTACATAAACCGTTAGAGTATAACCCAATTTGTTTTGAAATAAACTTTTAGAATATAATTATATGTACTTTATTTAAGAAATAAAACATATGTACCCGTGTTTTATCGGGGTAATAAAACATGGGTACGAGTTCGGGTACGTATCATCGGTACGAATTAAATCCCGAGTGCGATGGAACGAGTGATTTAATTACATGCAACAGAACGAGTACCCATAATAAAACACGGGTACATATGTTTTATGTCGATTCCAACACGACCGTACCTCTAAAATGTGTTACACTAGTTTTTTTGGAAAGCTTATGTTAATTGACAGGCTGTCGTCTGGTTGACTGTTCCTTGGGATCCCAGTAACATTTCTTCCAGTATTCCAATATTAATACCAACTGATTGTCATAAACAGTTCGGTGTTACACTTAACAGCAACTGTAAATGGTCAACCCATATCAACAATATCATATCGTCGCCATCAAAACTACTTGGTATTTTACGAAAAATTAAATACACGGTGCATCGAAAGGCCCTTAACCAAATTTATCCGTCGTTTTTAAGACCTATACTCAAAAATGCATGTACAGTTTGGGATAATTGCAACCAGTTTTAAAAAGCAAATTTAGAGAAAATACAAAAAGAAGCAGCAAGAATTGTAACCGGGCTAACTAGATCTGTAAGTCTAAATAGACTCTACAGGGAAACCAGTTGGTTACCATTATCGGATAGGCGTTTATATCAGAAACTTATTTTAATGTATAAAATAAAGAATTGTATGGTACCAAGTGATCTAACCTCGTTATTTTCAAGAAATACCGATCATCCATTAGGTTATAATTTAAGAAATAGAAATGACTTTGTAACATTGCCAAGACGTACTACTCTATTTGCTAACTCGATTGTTCCATCAGCAATCGATTCTTGGATCAGTCTTCCGGAACAAGTACGTAACAGCCTGTCAATTGGTAGCTTTAAACGCGATTTATCAAACAGTCTTTTCCAAACCACTGAAGTGCCTTCTAACTACTGTAATGGTACTCGTGTAAATTCTGTTATACATGCACGTTTGAGAAATAATTGCAGCGATCTTAAAAGTGATCTTTATCTAAGCCATGTATTCGAAACTAATAAGTATGAGCTTTGCAATGAAACTGAAGATGTAGAACACTATTTCTTTAAATGTCTTAAATATAATGTACAACGTGTCAAACTTATTAGATCAACGCATTCAATGCATCCCCTAAACTCCAACCTGTTACTATACGGTGACCCTCAGTATTCGATTGAGCGAAATATCTCAATTGTAGCCGCAGTCCATCAGTATATACAGTCCACGAAGCGTTTCAATAAGTAACACATTGGAGGTACAGAAACCATACAAATTCACACTACCACACTTCTACAACTATTCTTCCGCTATACATTTCACATTGTGTCTTATAGGTCCACCTATGTATACATTTGTTCGCATTATGTCATGTGTATATGATGTATTTTAACTATACCCGGTGAAGGCTGGTATTAAGTTAAGGAACTTTTAGTCCGACCCGTTTGCTTTTTTTTATTTATGTTCCATGATTGCTTTGTATGTAATTTGGCAATAACATATGTTAACCAGACGCTTATTACACTAATAGCGTCTGAGCGTCTGGATCAGATATTTCTAGTGACGCTCGATTCAGCTTTTACAAAGTCGATTTTGCGGTGCTCAAATTTTACATTTTTTGCATCACTAAAAACCTTTTAAATGTCTAAAAATCTTTCGATTGATACAATTCGGTCTCGCAAGTTCTAATTGAAAGCTACAGAACCAGCGTCAAAAGTTAAGTGTAGCAGTGTTCGGACAGAAACATCTGAACTACATGTACTAAAATCTTATTTAAACTTTAAAATCGGATCGCATTCATATTTTATTTGTTTCTGTCTGACATTTTCTTTATGCATACCATGTTTTCATTAAAAAAAACAATACATGTATTTCGTTTGTACTATTTCAAACACAGAGATTTAAAATGTCTTACGGTATGGCCAGGAGAAAATGTATGCATGTATAAAGAAGATAGTGGGTACGTGTAAAACTACATTTTTAATCGATGTACGATGTGTATACAAGCCATTCATTGAATAATATTCGAAAACGGTCCCGTGATTGTCTCCTTTAAACACAGAAGGAAACGAGCCGTGTTTTATTTATTTGTTAACATATGACTGCACTACTTTTATTTCACGTGTAAACGTTCTTAACGAAAATACTGTCAAAACCGAAGGTACCCACATCACTCTATATTTTATAATGAGATCTCATGTTAAACCACGGTACATGCTAATATCATAATATAAACAGGATCGTTGTCGGGTTTTATATAGCTATCGTATATCTCGGGTTTTATATAGCTATCGTATATCTCGGGTTTTATATAGCTATCGTATATCTCGGGTTTTATATAGCTATCGTATATCTC
>ENA-OREC01001695-OREC01001695.1-marine-metagenome-genome-assembly--contig:-NODE-1695-length-11441-cov-14.662971_pt1 | contig 11441 bp, 3 predicted proteins | sample MGYA00248626_ERZ508543 | MGnify/ENA primary metagenome ERZ508543 (study PRJEB26211, sample SAMN05518279) | marine metagenome | isolation source: Puget Sound, Washington, USA | host: Bankia setacea... | reverse complement strand
ACCTACAACAACCAATTCAAGTCAGAGTCTACGTCAGTCAGGTACACAACTTCTCACGTCTTCACAGTTAATACATTTACCACACCCAACTGTACAGAGAACTTTGACAACATTTCTATCACTGACATTTATCAAAACCAATAACATTTCCTTTGACCATTGACCTTTTTGCACTCATGCTTCATTTAACCACCCCACAGTGAACAGTTGCAGGAAGGAATGTGTTCATATTGAGAAAATGGAAAAGAGAACAACAAATAGATACACCATACTGAAGCCTGTATACTATCTAGGTTTATAGAAATATACTATATCATGTCTTATGTCTTGAAATGTATACAGCAATGCTATAATGCATATTATCATTACTAAAGCCAAAAATGTAGCATAAGCTGTTGAGTTCATCCCTATCATACAAGAGTTACAAAGTAACAACAATGGTACTTGCACAAATAATAAGAATTGCAAAGGATAGAACAGGAGAGAGAGATGGAGTGTCAACAGCCAGAATGACTCATGTGCAACGAATCTAGGGAACAGAAAATCCACTTGTTCTACTGCCCTAATTGGTTGCTTTGGATGCAGGATGAGTGGAACAAAATATTGTTTTTATCTACATTTTTGACTCAATAATGAGAACACCTCACAAATAATACCACTTTTTCTTTGGACCCAATGGTAGTTAAATGAGCTGAGTTAAAGTCTAAAACTACCCGTAACACCTCCCTATTGCATGAGACACAGAAACAGCTATGCCAGGACACCCTCCCCCCGCCCCCCTCAGTAACACTATGAAGCACATCAGATAGTTTGTGTCTCTCTCTGGGTCTCTTGGGATCACTTTTTATTGTCCTATAACTTGGTTTGACCTGGCTAGACGCTACACATCATCTTTCTGTGCTGTGTCTGCGTTAAAACCTACAAAATAGACCAAAAACCGCAGACTCCCTAGACTTGAAGCAGCATCTATGTCTACATGTCTATATACAAAGTATTTCACTTAGACTAACCAGACATTGTGACCGTGTATATTACCTTGGAACACTTGAACTAACCACTGTTTCTTTTAAAGATACAACTGACTAACGGATTTCTAAGTCAAATAATTCTGGAAGTCAATAAACAATGCTTAGTACTGGTTTAGTTGTCTCGGAGCTGGATTAATTGACTACAAAATAATGTTGAAATACTGCTAGTTAAGGGTGTCAAACATGCATAGCTTCCAGTCGTGAAGGAACGTGTTTAAAAGTTGTACATTTGGCACTTGTAATCAGTTGTTTTCTAATTAATTGCAATGTAAAGTTTGGTACATAAAATCATCCTCCCGTCAAATAAGAACAGCATTTTTTTGTGGACAGTTGACCTTTAAATGAATAATCATCACACAAATCTACACATTACAATTAAACTGCATATGTGGACATTTTTCATTGAAGAAGGACACACCTAATGTCAAATTAATCAATGAACAACCAAAGCCAAGCCCATCGCTATAATGACATAATTATGGCTGCTCAACACTGCCAATGAAGTTTTCGGTAAAGTTTGATTGAACCAGTTATAGGAAAGACAGCAAAAATCATTTCCATCATTCAAATGTACAAACATAAACCATTAGCTAACGACGATAAATATGAGATACTACATTTTCATAAAACTGTAGTTAAGTGTTAGTAAACTAGCTGATCTATTTAATATGTGTGATACATTTTCAATGAGAAAACATTTTGAATTCAACAAAAAGTAAACTAAGGATAAAGCCGTTGACACACTGCACGCTATCCTACAGCTAAGGGAAGGCTTGCCACAGAAATCCACTATGAGCAACTTGTATGGAGGCTTTCATAATAATGCATCCAACATAGCTACTTCCTTTCGCTTTTAACTTGTTGCTCAACTACACTATGTTGCACAAGCTGTCAGTGCTGTGAATACTAATAAGCAGACTTAAGTCATAAACTATTTACAAAGCCAGCTGTCAAAACAAGAATGTCTCAACTGGTATTAAAACTAAAGAGATCATATAGAACATTGTTGCTTCCAACATCTCATCAAAGATATCATTATTATGTCATAAACTAATAAGACAAGAGGTTCTCCCATAATCACAAGATTCCCTATGGATTAAATGTTTGAACTTAATATCATATACATAAGCATAGTTGAAACAGTTTACCAGTTGTACCATAACTTAAGCCTTTCTTTTTGTAACAGAAACTTTTGATGTGTATGGGTCAGTTACATAAGAGGCAAATTAAAGGCACCTTTCAAAAAACATTGGCAACAAGACTACACACTATACAACTTCACACAATCCAGACTGCCAAACAATTCATGTGGAAACATTAACAAGGGACAAAGTAGATTGTTCAGCCTATTACAGTCAACATACTATATATTTTGCAAAGAATGTTACACACACACTCAAACCCAAATATTCTCAAAGACAGCACAAGAGTGTGGCTAAGATTTCCTAGATCAGTATTCATGCATTTTAGGACATAAAGGTTACAAACATTTCTACTGGCATAGCTCATAATATTGTACAGTAAAAATAAGAACACTAACTACAGATTTCAACTCTTAGTCTCGCCTTGCATCCAAAAACCACTAAACCCATCTTCTTGTTCTGTATTTGGGACAGTGCATACAAAGTGACCCATATAGTTACACAAGCTTGTATTTAAAAGATTTAAAGAGCATTAAGTACAAATGTCCATCCCGATCTGTTCCAACCCTCTATATGGCACCTGAAGTCATGGGACAAAACAACGTCTTTAAGTACAATCAAAGCCTATTGAACAAACCTGTTAAGTTATAATTCTGTAATCCTTTAATCATTAAGAAATATGCTTTTGTTCTTTTCAATTAACAAAATTAATATCCACACTTTGGTAAGACAGACAAACAACCAATGTCACCACACAAGCAATAGGGTTAAATAAAGCACAATGTATCACAGGCGAGCACAATTTAAAAGCCACTAAAATTTGTTTTATTTCTTCAATAGTTTCAGCACAGTCAGTCGACACAAAGTCAATAATCTATCCTTTCTTACTTCAATTTTTTTTGTTTTCTCCAGTTATTATTTTTCAAACAATAATCACTTTTTTACTCATAATTATTATTTCAATTTGTTAACACTCTTATTAAGTACAGTCCATGCAGCGCGGATTTTACAAAGTCCCCCGACCCCGCGATTTTTCATGAGTGCGGATAGCTACTCTCTGTCGCGATATTGAGCAGAGTCCACTCAACGCTGCGACCAGCTAAATTGTCCGCTCATTTTGGTGATTCTTAAGCCACGGGGTGTTGTCGCGGTGGTCCGCAGAGGAACACAGGGCGAAGTGCCGCTTGTGCAATATATTAGTAGTTCTGGTTTGGCAACCAAAACCCTAATCTTTTTAATTTGAGAACAAATAATGCAACAGGTGACAAATCAATCAAATGACTGTCAATTCCAATGTACATTTCACCGTGGACGCCATTATGTACATGTATGTATGGTAAACAACTTGACGGATCCGTGATTCTCGATATACAATGTACACAAGTGTGAAGTGGAGAGGAAAACATGTAACCCAGTCTAGTAAGTTACATGCTGCCCAAGCGTGTAGTGATGAAATTTGACAAACTGCTTAGTGTCATCGTCACAAACAAAAGACCAACTGACACTTTGTTTATTTATCTTTTTCATTTTTATTTTTTTTAGCGTTCGACTTTTGTCGGTTCTGCGTGGTCATTAGGTTTTTTCATCCCCGCCACAACGGCCAGTGACCTCCGACTTTGAAGGATTTCTATACCAGATCTTATCCATTACATTTTTGTTTTCCTATCTTAATTCTTGAGAAAGAGCCAGTATTTTCCCTTTTGAATGTTCAGTGCTAAACAAGGGCACTACTGGTACCAAACAATATACTAACTGAGACGTGTTTACTGACAAACAATAGACACACCGTCCCCATGATGTGTTTCTCGGGAGCATCGTCTATGAACCATTAGGGTTGTATGGGCAAACAAATAAACGGACAATTCAATCATGTTTTGTATGCAAAATATTAATCATTAATCAAAATAAGTATTAAACACTATTTTTAAAACTGTTAATTTATAAACTGCAACACATTACATAAGCAGTTACTTCCCCTAGTAATAATTTCACCATTACATAATAAACAAGATAGCGGACATATTGGCGTCATTTATAGATGATTTTCCATCTAAAGATTGGTCTTGTTTATCAACTTTTATAGAAATATCTGCAAGTCAAACACATCATTATCAGGTGTGGTCATACATAAACATGGAGTTTAAATATCAGACATCGATCAGGGCATGACACCATTCCGCCATACTTTCAGTCACCAAAGTCACCATGGCTTTCAAAAGCAAATCATACTACAACAGGCAATAAGTGGGAGCTCAGTCAATCCTTGTTGTAAGAACAGCTAACACAGGTCAAGCAAGCGATCGGACAAACTGACATGAACCCAATGTATTGGCATTCTGTACTTGCCCTGAATACTTCTTGAGTGGTGACGTAAAACTAAAAGAAGCTTAGCCTTCTCAGGGAGTTATTCTATGCAAAACAAAAGAAAGGGGTGCAAGTAAATGCCGAATTAGGGGAAAACTTTTTTGCAAGGGAAAGCCACTTGTTAATGTCTACCACACCACTAGTTATCTCCCTTAAACTATTTTGGACATGTACATGTATTACCCTCCTTCTTGTTCATCCTCAGGTTATATACTACAACCATGAAAAGTTTCATCAGTATCGCTTCACCTGTTAAGGATGAGTTGCACTTACAAAATATGTAGACAGACAGACCAAAGGACAGGGTGATTTCTTTATACCCCCCCCCCCCCACAAAAAAAAAAAGAAAAAAACACTGGTAAGCGGCAGGTATAAAGAAGAAGCTGGCGAGCATATGTGTTGTACAAGGACACAAGTTAGAGCATAAATCTAACAGGCTATTTTATAGAGACCACATGATATGTTTGTGTGAATATTTCAACTTTGACATTGTGCTTTCATTCCCATGCTGTGAAAAACTGTTATTTCAATCGGACTGTGGTAAATAATGAAACTTGATGACTAATTGACATCATAGCCTTGAACTTTAACAAGAGAATTGGACACATTATTGTATCAACACCAGCTCTTGTGACTTGATCTCCATAGAGTGGAACTTTGGCCAACAATAGATCAACAATACTTGAGCAACTAACAACACAGGCTCTGACTAAACCTCAATAACAGTAAGCTGCTTACATATGGCTGAGATGAAATGTTTACTTGTACTGTATCCCATCAATTAGAGACTTCATACTAAATGTCAAGTCTGGTATTTGGAACATACCTTGGTATACAAAAACCATTCATTGTACAATACACGCTTGTTAGTATAATACGTAGGTCTGACGTTTTTGCTACACAGAAGTATCACAGTCTTCATTTTCATAGATTTGTGTTCGTATTTCATCTTCTCATGCAGGTAGTGTCACTTTCATTTGCAGATGGCCTGACTCGAGATGTTTTAAGGTCTTTCATAATTTTTTGTATTTGTTTGTTTGAAACTAAGTTTGTTTTTGTTGTTTTGTGTGTGTTGTTGTTTCCTTTTTCTGAGTACAAACAAATGGTAAGATGAATATTAATACAAGTCTTGTTTGTTTTGTCTCAGTTTCTTTCTTTTCTGTCATTATGTAAGATGAATATTAATACAAGTCTTGTTTGTTTTGTCTCAGTTTCTTTCTTTTCTGTCATTAAATATAATTATGCTTCTTTCTTGAAACTGCCAAGATTTCTACACCAAATAATTTCGTAAAAAGTAAAAATCTCACAAATCAAAAACACTTTCCTGTAAAAAATTTGCTCTTAGCTATTTTCTGGACATCTCTGTTAACTGGTATACAAAGTCTATCAATGACATGACTACACTCCACAACAGAGAGACTGTCTATTAACATGGTCTAAAGAATGAGCTGACATCTGCAATTCCGCCAATTCATTTACATGGAAAACACCAATTAACTGGTGAATCGCATTCAGCCAGTTTGTCAAGTCAGCAGACCTATCGTGGGGGTGGAAGTTTGTGATACTATTGTACAATGCAGTAAAACTGTGGTTCAAAAGTCTTCAGAGTTTCATCGATGTGTGCATGAAACGGTTCAGCATTTTCCCTGATCAATTAAAGCTATATAGAATAAATATGAAAATAAATCAAATTTTGATTTTAGCACAAGTTAGTAGAAGTGTCCTGCTAAATGAATACACATGCACTAAATAAGGCTCAAACTCTAACAAGAGCAACTTAGTATACCGATAGTAAAGCTGGTGACAACCTTACTGAAAAATAATAGATTTAGCTCTTGTGATTGTGACAGCTTAAACACCAAGACAAGCTTATGCAAAACTCTGAACTTTAATTGAGCTTCTTCGACCAAATACACATGACCCATATTTAAGCTGACCTGTTGACCCATGGTAAATTAACCGCTGACCGAAGATAACCTTTCGTGAACTCATAATGTGGTATGCAGTTTTATTTTATTTGTATGCCAAACAATTGCTTTAGTTGAATTGACATCATTGCATGGTATAATAGTAATCTTCAATATCAATCAAAGACTTGAAAACATTTGTATGGCAATTCTATAGCACCAATATGCCTGGGCACAACAAAAGAGTTTTTTGTTCAAGTATTTCATTGTTTAAACCCTTAATTGTAAACTAGAGCGTCTCTGTGATGTAGATCATGCAAACATCAGGCCTGAAGATCACAATACACCAGCATGTACCTGTCATGTTGGATTTTGACAAATAAATCACGGCAAGACAAAAGGACCACTGAAACAGCTTAAAGACAGGCCCATTAAATATGATAATTCATCACACCCCCACACTCCTCCCCTCTTTCATAAATTCTGCACAATGAAACAAAACAATAGGTGAATCAAACACTGCACTGTTTTCAAATGGGATGAAGGTTTCAGCTGATTTACTTCAGTACATCTACGCTTTATAGGACAATCAGACAATTAACCTAAAACAAGGCTAATGACATTGAATGCTCTACTGTGTATACACCAAACATTGCAACAAAAACATGAGATCAAATCAGAGCTAATGACCAAATTATTGAAGAAATTGACACAAAATGAATAATGTTTACAACAACGGACAATGCAGTCTTGAAACATGACACAAGAAAGATTAACATTTTAACTAATGTATTAAAGGTACCAGATTTCTGTGGTGTGAATTCCAACACTTCACAAATCAGTCAAAAGAGAAAAACAGATTAACGAAAAACAAACAAATAGACTGCAGCTACGGTCTATGCCTATGGCCATGACCGGTAAAAATATTCAAATTTTCATGAATGGCAAAGAACATTATTAGTTTGGTACAGTAAATGGTGACAGTCTGTTTTGATCTCTTAGGCTATGTATTGACCGTGATACACTTATCAACATAAACAAAACTATTAACCTCCATGTAGTATGAAGATTCACCCTAACTAAATGTGGTCATAGCTTACACTTGTTAATGTGTATATATATATGCTGTATTGTTTATCATGTTTGAAATACCTGAGAAGAAAACTGAGCCAAATAAATAACACAGAAACTGCCTTGTCCAACTTGGCACGTTAGAAGGACAACCCAAAAGGTCACATACACTTGATAAAGCAAAGGAATGTATAACAGTTAACCTAAGTGACTAGTAAACACATACTAACACTTGCGTTGTACATAGTTCTTAGGACAAAATGTAAATAAAAGACTTGAATGACAACCACTGTGTATTATGAACGCACCAGGTCATGCTAGCAAAGTTACAAAGAAGCGCACATATCTTGTCTTCAATTCATAACCAATTGAAAGCATGAAGCAGTTATTTTTCATAAGTTGATATGCTAATGGAATGATGTGATAATCATTATTGTGATAACTTGATAATGCCCTTCTAAAATTCGCACATTAGCAAAGCAACCTAACACCACAGGGTACTCATTGCATATAGTCAATACATAACAACAAAATATCTCCTATTATTAGTGCTAACACAAAAACTGCGTCATTCAAATGATGAAGTTTGTCCAATAACTTACCTGATAAAGTCGTATTATATGTGGATGTCTGAGTAATTTCATGATCTGTATTTCTCTGAAGATTTTTTCTAAGTTTTCCTGATCCAGCTGTGTTTTGTCTATAATTTTAATGGCAACCTGAAAATAAAAATATAATTTTTTTTAGTTAAGACACAATAAACACTGATAAGAAAACATTCAAACAAAACAAACAACATCTCGACAAATAAATGATACAACATAAAAACAGGGTTATTGGAAACATGATAGATACAATATACATGTAGTGTGCTTTAACCCAAAATAACAACATGGGCTGGTGTTACAAACAATGCTGTCTTTGTATAGCAAACATGGAATATGGCAAATCCTTCACACAAAAGGTTCTGTGCATATAGTAAACATGTGAAACAAACAGAACGGTTAAATTATCGAGTCCACAACCTATCATTACATCTCCACAAATTTCTTTCAGTGGCTACCAGAGAAACTATCATGTTTTGTGCACTGTTTGATGTTACTCTATTGACACTAGAACTGTAGATTTCAAGTAAAGATTACAACTCAACCAACGTCACAAACAATGTCATAGAACATGAATAAAATAAATATTAACAAGGGCAATAACTCTGCATGTAATCCCATAATGGCTCCATGTCACCTTTTACTGAGGAAACTTGGCTAAGATCTTGTGGTAATATATACAGTTACAAGATTGTACCAAAACTGTGCGAAAGCTGGACAGTCAGACGGACCTTGGACATTGCAACCTGGGTTCTCAGGTGTGCTATGAAAAAAGAAACCATTTATGTTACAAGATTACTCTAATGTATTCAATGTTATGTACATGTATAAGCTATATTTACAGTGAATTTCCCATATGAAAGGTCAAACAAACCCGGAATTAATAAAGATCTTGATGTGTGGTTTACCAATTGTCTGAAGGTCGATCCAATAGCTGTTGCGAATCCGACAGATGTCTACAATGTACATGTATATACTGGTCTATTAGAACTTCTGCTCGCAAGAAATATCGCCATACTTTAGTCATACTTTTTTATAAGTTTATACTTGCAGAAAAATGAATTGGATTGTATTGGAACCTATTCTGCACTTTCAATTACGATCAATTTTGTTCCTGAAACCAACCAGTATTGAGTATTGAGGTTTCTTGATAAAGAAACAACCGGAAGTTCTTGACAAGGTCTGAACTAAAGCCTTACTGGCAGCTCACTGATCGCATAGATCTTTCAGTCTGTTATTCTTATTGAGGATTATTGGTTAGAGAGTCTGACTCCCAATCTAGATTTCTGGTCAGGTCATCAGTTTGATTTCCACCAAGCACCACAGTTTTTCTTCAAAAACAAATTCAAGTATGATTAAAATAAGCCGAGTTGCTGTTGTCACAGTATAAAGTATAAACTAACTTATTAACAATTTTACAACACAAGGTAAGTTTTACAGGCTGTTTGTTTCAATTAATTATGCCTGTCATCTTAACCTTCAATCTCAATGACTTTTCCACAATGTGTGTCCTTGGCTTTGTCTATTATATGAGTTTCAAGTCTCGTCTTCACTGAACTTTACCTCACATTTCTATGTATGCCTTATAACTTTTAACAAAACTCTATTAACCATGTAGTTATACTACAGTGAATCATTCATTTTTGTTGGTATATTTTTTTGTGGTTTTCTCTAAAAGAGGCTTTTACAGACAACATGTGCAGGCTTTGTTGTGAACCATTGAGCACAACATCTTGACATTAAAGTTGTTGACATTTGAAGTTAAGCTGACCCATGAAACCTGTGAAAATTTAGTCACACACAAAATATAATGATCCTATAGTATGTTTGTGTTGAGCAGTTGATATTTCCTTTCACTTAACACCCAGCACCTCAGATGTCCTTTACAAAAACAACCTTCATGAATTTTAACAAGTTGATGCCAAACAAATGTATATATCTGTTCAGTTCAGTTATAATTAAGTTAGGTAAGTTTTGTGTTGGTTGAATGTTTCATACGATCATAAAGAAAAGCTGCAAAACCTAGATAGTTATCTGTTGCATCTGATACTGATTTAATCACATTTGAATTTCAGATCAACACAGGTCAGTTCTGCATTCATCTCTTTGATTAGTCTATTCAATGACATCATACACAACTAGCCTAAGTAACACCTTCTCTCAACATACCTGTAGAAAACATAAAGCAGTTTTGAATAATACTTTAAAGAATAACAAATCATATATGTGTTAAGTATAAACATGAAAACATCAGAGACGGTTTTGCTGGATTGTGCAGCCAAGGTAATAGGTCGGAGTCACCAAACAAAACTTCATTTAAAAGGTCTTATCAATGTATACATGTGAAAAGCGTTTAAAGTGGATACCATCAACTGTATTCTTAATATTGAGGATATGTTAAACTGGTGACAGACGAAATTCATCAATATATAATTCAGACATGATATATCATTAATCTGGCCAAAAGTACATGAAACATGGAGGTTAAGCAATGGTTAATTTAATAGTAGATGTATAACAGTATAACATTTAACAATACACCTTTTTACCAATCATTCCTTCCATCAAAACAAACGTGACCTTGTCCTACTTCCAGTCAACAAAACAGCAATAAGTTAACAATAGTAGTAGTTAGTGTATTAATGTATCCAGACAATGAGGTCAAGGTTTTCAAATGCAGAACATTTAAATGCAAACAAAAACATACAAACATGTACACTTTGCATGATATTGGTATTGTACAATAATTGAATCAAGGTGGTGAGTTTGATGAAATTAAACTGCCTCTATATGTCCATTTAATTCAGTGCCCCTACTGACATATGTGATGCATCGTTCTTGCTCTCAACTCCTCCAAGTGTACTTTTAAGCGTTAAATCTGCACTCTTACATGGTATTACATTTTATATTATTGATAATTGAAGCCGAGCCTAATTAATCTTAACGGTTCAAAGCAACAGTGGAATGTTTACCAGACAAGCTAAGTAGCAGTAGACAGTTTGTTTTAAGTTTTATACATGAGGGTAAATTAACAAACTACGTCATGTTTGTCAAAAAGGTATGAAACCTAACACATGAAAATCATTCTAAGTGTGTTTTGACATCCACAGTAGCTCGCATTCAATTAAACCTATCTCAAAAACAAACTTAAATAGGCAACTTTACTGAAATCTTTAACATTTTATTGGAAATGGCTGGTTGGACTGTCAGCAAAAACAATCTATTTTATAAAATGCTTTTACTTGAATTTTATAAAGTTTATTAAAAATTATGATTCTCTAAATGAGATTTTTAATAAGAGTATTTGTCAAGATCCTTAGAGCA